>JAABUX010003180.1_pt1 | contig 22072 bp, 19 predicted proteins | sample 5561851 | NCBI WGS metagenome assembly JAABUX01 (sample SAMN10711883, study PRJNA513361) | rock metagenome | isolation source: Antarctica rocks | place: Antarctica: Victoria Land, Richard Nunatak red sandstone | collected 2016-01-03 | reverse complement strand
CTATCCGCGTCGTGCGGATGGTGGAAGGGGCGACCGCTCCACTACAAGCGACACATCCGTGCGCCGACCCTTTTAGAGTCAGCCCCCTCCTCTTTCACCCTAACAGACAGACCCTTGTGTCAAGACAGCAAAACAGGTGCCAAATCGTAAAGCACTAACCCCTCTCCTTTCTCAGTGTCGTTCCTTGCTTGTGCTGCCAGTCCTCTGCCATCGTAGACCTGGGCAGGGGTGCGGTAGCCCAATGCTTGGTGGGGACGCTCGTGATTGTAGAACGCGACATAGCGGGTGAGGCTCTGCCGGGCCTCGCGCGGCGTGCCGTACGAGCGCAGATACACGTCCTCCTATGTGACCGTGCGCCAGAGGCGCTCCGTGAAGATGTTGTCCAGGGCCCGGCCTTTGCCGTCCCTGCTGATCTGGATGCCCCGCTCGTCTAGGCGATCCAGATACGGTGGGCTGGTGACATGGCTGCCCTGGTCGCTGTTCCAGATGGTCGGGCAGCCAACCTCTAAGGCCCGATCGACCGCCTCGAGCACGAAGCCGAGTTCAAGCGTCTGGTCGAGCGCCCAGGCCACGACATAGCGCGTGTACCAATCGAGCACCGCCACCAGGTAAAGCCAGCCGGCCTGCAGGCGGACGTCGGTGATGTCGATGCCCCAGACATGGTGGGGGTGTGCCGCCGTGGTGTGCCGCAGGAGGTAAGGATAGGTGGGGTGCGTCGGATGCGGCCGGTTGGTGTGTGGTCCAGGAGCAATCCCCGCGATGCCCATCTCCCGCATGTGCCGCTGCACCGCCTTCCTGTTGACGTCCTGCCCCTCTCGGCAGAGCGTCGCCGTGACGCGTCGCGAGCCATAGAACGGAGAGGTCGTGTCGATCTCGTCGATGCGGTGCTTGAGCGCCACCTCCTCCGGTGACACCGGCACCGGCTGGTCGTACAGGCTTGACCGGCTCACGCCGAGCAGAGCGGACTGGACGGTCAATGGTCCCTCTGGATCAGCGCGCTCGACCATGGCCAGCCGCTCCGCCCGCGAGCACGAGCTCAGATTTTTTTGAGCCAGGCGACCTGCGTGGTCAGGCGCCCAATTTCCGCGTACAACTCCTCGACCTGCTGCTCGTACGCGGCCAGGTGGTCCGCCGTGCGGTCACGCCGCTCGAACACCTGTGGCAACTCCTGCAAGGCCGTTGTCTTCCATGTACTGATCTGTGTCGGGTGGACCTCATACTCGCTGGCCAACTGCGCGCGTGTCTTCTCCTCGCGGAGTGCCGCCCACACCATCTGCGCCTTGAACTGTGCCGAATGATGCTTCCCCATAGCCTTGAGTCTACTGCTTTACGTTTTCAGACTCCTTTCCCTGTCCAGATGTAGCGATAGGTAGGGCCTCACGGCCTTTCCCCCGCTCCAAACGCAGCATGCGACTTTCACCGCACTGCGCTTTCCGGGATGGTTTTCGTGATCCTGGACTGGAAAGGCATCCTCCCCTTACAGGTATGGAGGCCGTCACTCACTGACCACAGCCGAGGCTGAGCCGTGCTTCCGACCGCACCTCCATTGCGGATGTTTGCCGCCACTCCCACTACTTCCCTCCCTGGCGGACCTTCACCCTGTCCGTGCCATGACAGCACGGCGTTTGGCTACGACGCCGCCTCCGCCCTCCCTCCCGTGCGCTGGCATGCTCGCGCCCCCTTGCAGGGCGTGACGGTGTGGGAGTTCCCCAGTTCCGATAGGTGATGTTGGAGCGACCCGTAGCTGCCCACTATACGCCGGATGAACCGTGAAGTACCCCTGGTCCGCCCAGGAAAACGGCCAGGCTGTCATCATCCCTTTTGGGTCAGGCGTCTCAGCCACTTACGCCTGTCAGTGGTTACGACGTTTCAGACGTGGGTTCCTCGCGTCAGCATAGGTCGCACGGGTTGCATGTCATCCCCGTTGTGGCTCGGAGATTGCACGCGTTGTCAGCAGGCTTCGCACCCTCGGTTGTGCCACAACCAAACGCACGCTGCTCACCCGTCACACCGGTACTCATGTGCGGCTCTTTCGAGCAACACCTCCTATCGTTAAAGGGCGCACCCCTGGGTCCACTATAGTTTGTACGAGTGACCTAGTCAACAATCCACAGTCATGGTAGACGTTACCGGAGTTATTGACTGCAATTGCAGGGCCGGCGCAGCGTCGGCGATGCATTGACGACCGTGATTGCGGGGCGGGTGGGGTCAACTTCACCACTATGTTGCGTTGCCTTGCTATACTCTCAGCGTACGCTCGTAATAGCTATCCAGCTTGGAGTCAATGCTACGTGAAAGTCGGCATCAACGCACACGTGCTTGGCACAGAGGTTGGTGGCGATAAAAATTACGTCCGCAACGTTATCCGCTCGGTGGGCGCCATGGACCCGGATGGGGACTACACCCTCTTTTTGGGCCAACCGCTCCCCTTAGAGCCGATCCTTGGGGCTGAGCGCATGCGCCGCGTCGTTGTCGAGCCGTACAATCCTTTGATTCGCATGCCCATCACGTTTCCGTTGGCTCTGGCCCGTGAGCGGATCGACGTGGTCCACGTACAGTACATCGCTCCGCCGATTTGCTCTGCACGCATCGTCGTCACCGTCCACGACATCTCCTATGAGCGCTACCCCCACTTTTTCGCGCCCGAAGCCATCACGCAACTGCGCGCCCTAGTGCCGCTGACGATCCGCCACGCCGCCACCGTGCTGACCGTTTCAGAGTTCTCACGTCAAGACATCATCCGGCGCTACTGTGTGGCTCCGGAAAAGGTCGTGGTGGCGCACGGGAGCGCCGATCCCGTGTTCCATCCCATCCACGACCCAGCACAGTTTTCAGCCGCGCGCGAACGATATGGGACGGGTGAACAGTTCATCCTATGCGTGGGCAATCTACAGCCGCGCAAGAACCTTGTAACTCTTATCAACGCCTACGTGCGGCTGCGTCAGGCGGACGCCACGCGCCACAAGCTCGTGCTCGTGGGCGGTAAATCCTGGCTGTACGACGACATTTTTGCCGCCGCGCGCGACTCGGGTTATATAGATGATCTCGTCTTCACGGGGTTTGTCCCCGACGACGACCTCGTGGCGCTCTACAACGCGGCCGAACTCTTCGTGTATCCGTCGCTCTTCGAGGGCTTCGGCGCGCCGCCGCTCGAGGCGATGGCCTGCGGTACCCCGGTCGTGACCACGAACACGTCCTCGATTCCCGAGGTGGTCGGTGATGCTGCGTTGCTGGTCGACCCGCTCGACGTCGAGGGGATGGCGCGGGCGATGGCCGCCGTGCTGGATGATCACGCACTGCGCGCCCGACTCTCGGCGCGCGGACTTGATCGCGCCTCCGCCTTTTCTTGGGATGCCGCCGCGCGTACCATCGTGGATGTCTACCGCCGGGCAGCGCGTTGGGAGGGTTAATCTGCGCACTGCCTTAAGACTTGGTCCAGCAGTACTTGACAGCTTAAGCCTAGGGCACTCGCTAGATTGTCAAGTAGAGCGGGCCGTATTTGAGCCATACCTCATGCATTATAACCGGAGGAATAACAATATATGGTAACCCTTCAAGCTGTACGGGATGAGTTCCAGCAAGTGTCACGCTTATATCGGTTAGCCAAGAACCCGTTGGAAAGAGCAAGCATCGCGCGTTTCATTCTTAAGTCAGCCGTCGCCTACCATATCTCCGATAAATTTTTCCGGGAGGACACGACAGTATATTTGCATGGAACAAAGTATATCATCGGGCTTCAGAGCGGGGAGATCGGTATCTTTGAAGAGTTCTACGGTGAAAAGGTATATGATCGGGAAGCCGACTTTATTTCTAAGATCGGTTGGACAGTCTTCGATCTTGGGGCTAACGTAGGCCTGTTTACTATTCAACAAGCGCGCCGCGGTGCCCACGTATTCGCCTTTGAGCCGAATCCTGACTGCTATCGCCGTTTGTCTAAGGCAATCGTCGCGAACGAGTTAACTAGTCAGGTAAGCATCCTTAATTACGCTGTTGGCTCCGCACCCGGTTCGGGCACTATGTTGGTGCCCGATTCCAAATGGACTACTATGGGGTGTGTCATACCCGTCGACAGTTCTAATTCCGGCCATACACCTCCCGTCAAGATTACATCCCTCGACCGCATCGTCCCATCTTTAGACGTAGCGCGCATTGATCTTCTTAAGATTGATGTGGAAGGGGCAGAGGTCGGGGTTTTGCGCGGGGCCGCGCGAACACTGGAACTGGTGGAACGAATCGTGCTCGAATGTCATTCGCGAGATCTTCTTGATCAGGTGGGCGTGTTCCTGGATGGCCACGGGTTTTCACAGGTGCTCCAAATCGGCAATACGTCGAGTCCAGACGTGCAACTACTCTACGCAAGACGATCGCTGTCTACAAGGTAACCGCTTTCTCTAAACTTGCTAGCGTGTGCTCCATCCACGCGGTTTCTAGTGATTAAGCAGTGTGGATGACTGAGAAGTCCTCATGCAGACATCAGACGGCGCCAAAAGACGGGGGAAGGATTGGCGAGGCTGGAACCGGTTGGGCGACTATCTGACGGTGGTGCCGGTGGTAGCGCTGACGTGCGCTAAACATTCGTAAACGCTTGAAAGGACGGCACAGCAGGCCTGTCGCCGATACACTACCGTATGAAGGTTGGTATCAACGCTTATCCCTTGGGTGCTGGCATGGATGTTTATATCCATAACATGATCCAAGCGCTGGCGAAGATTGATCCGGATGGGGATTACGTTCTTTTCACCAACACCCCATTAGAGGGGGATGTGATCCTTGGTGGTGAGCGAATGCGTCGCGTCGTGGTGCCGCCCCGCTACCTACATATTCCCATCCCTTTCTGGTCTCATGGCCTGAACTTTACTGAGGTAATGGTACCGGCTGGTTCAGCGCCGCTGGCACTTATTCGTGAACGGATCGATGTGGTTCACGTACAGACAGCAGCCCCACTGCTTTTCCCGGCGCGGATTGTGGTCACGGTGCATGATCTGGCCTACGAGCGATATCCACAGTACTTTCCTCGCGACATCTTGCTAAAACTGCGCGTACGCGTTCCGCTCACGATCCGCCGTGCTGATGCAGTGCTGACTGACTCCGAATTCTCGCGACAGGATATAATCCGGCGCTACCGCGTACCCCCCGATAAGGTAACGGTAGCGCATCTCGCCGTCAGCGAGATGTTTCGCCCTATGCGCGAGTTGGGATATCTTGCAGCGATACGCGAGCGATACGAAACGGGGGAACAGTTCATTCTCTACGTCGGTGATTTGCAACCGCGTAAAAACTTGGTGACACTAGTTGAGGCTTATGTACGGCTGCGCCGGGCTAATGCCGTGCGACACAAGCTTGTGCTCGTGGGGCGTAAGTCCTGGCTCTCTGACGATATTTTTGCCGTCGCGCGCGATTCGGGCTACGCCGACGAGTTCATCTTTACGGGATTCGTGCCTGACGATGATCTTGTCGCTCTCTACAACGCAGCCGATCTCTTCGTCTACCCGTCAATCTTCGAGGGATTTGGGCTACCACCGCTCGAAGCCATGGCTTGCGGCACCCCGGTCGTGACCTCCAACACGTCGTCTTTGCCTGAAGTCGTCGGCGATGCTGCTCTCACCGTTAACCCGCGTGACATTGAGATGCTGGCCACGACGATGACCATGGTGCTGGGCGATACCGCCCTGCAGGAGCGCCTCTCTACACGGGGCCTCGAACGCATCACCACTTTCTCGTGGGAGAATACAGCGCGGATAACAAAAGGGGTCTACGAAAGCGTCTATGACCGCAAAAGGCAATAATCAGGTATGAAGGTTGCCATTGATGCCCAGGCGCTCGGCACACAGGGCGGGGGCGACGAGACGTATATGCGCAATGTCATCCGCGGGCTGGCGGCGGTCGACCCGGGTGGCGACTACACGCTCTATTTTGCCCGACCGCTACCAGACCTGCGTATCCCCGGCACAGAGCGCATGCGCCGCGTGGTCGTGCCGCACAAACTGTTCAGGCGCACGCCAGTCGCAATTCCTCTGAGAGCGGCGCGCGAGCATATCGACGTGATCCATACGCAGTACGCTAGCCCCCCATTTTCTATAGTGCCTGTCGTGGTCAGCATCCACGACATCTCCTACGAGCGCTATCCCCAGTGGTTTACGCACGCCGACCTCCTGCATATGCGGGCTTTCGTCGGCCCCACGGCGCGGCGCGCCGCCGTCGTATTGACCCTGTCCGAGTTCTCCAAGGATAACATCGTGCGGCGCTATTGCGTGCCACCCGACCGGGTCGTCGTCACTCACTGCGCGGCCGACCCCGTGTTTCGCCCGTTGCATGATGCGGGCAGACTGGCGGAGGTACGGGACCGCTACGGGACGGGCGAGCACTACATCCTCTGCGTGGGCAATTTGCAGCCACGCAAGAATCTGGTCACCCTGATCCAGGCGTACGTGCGATTGCGGCAGGCCGATGCGACCCGCCACAAGCTCGTCCTGGTCGGACGCAAGGGTTGGCTCTACGATGATATCTTCGCCGCGGCGCGGGACTCGGGCTACGCCGATGAGCTTGTTTTTACCGACTACGTGCCAGATGAGGATTTGGTGGCGCTGTACAACGCGGCCGGCTTGTTCGTGTACCCGTCGCTCTTCGAGGGCTTCGGCATCCCGCCACTCGAGGCCATGGCCTGCGGCACGCCGACGATCACCTCGAATACTTCCGCGCTCCCGGAGGTCGTCGGCGATGCGGCGCTCACGATCGACCCGCTCGACGTCGAGGAACTGGCCCGCGCCATGCGCGCCGTCCTGGATGACAACGCTCTTCAAGAACGCCTCTCGGCGCGAGGCCTGCAACGAGCAGCCACTTTTTCATGGGAAGCCACGGCTCGCACCATCCTGGATGTCTACCATCGAGTATCGCGCTCAGGATAGGTAGGCCTAGTCCCCGGCCGCCCGCTCGCGCACTTTGTGTAGCAGTCTCCGCGCCAGGAGCGACGGGAGGGCGCCGCCGTAGTAGGGGGCCTGACGCAGGATGATGTGCTCCAGCACGCGCTCTAAGCGCCCTGGGTCATCCTGCCCTATCTTGGAGCGACCCCGCGTCCCGAATTCATCGGCATAGTGGCGAAAGAGAGCAAGCCAGGTGTGGGCCGTCGCCTCAATGGACCTTTCCCCGCGCACCCACTCATACGCGTTGTTTGCTCGTCGACGCTGTAGCGGCGCATCGTCGACGAGGCGCAGGATCGCTTCCGCCCAGGCCTCGGCCGTGTTCTCGTGCACAAGCACGCCGCGGTCCTCCTGGACAGTGTCTCGATACGCCACGACAGGCGACGCGATCGTCGCCGCGCCCGTGGCTGAATATTCGAGATACTTGATGTCCGACCTGGCGCGATTGAAGCTGGTGTCGTAGAGCGGCGCGAGCCCAATGTCGATGCGCAGCTCGGAGAGCAGGCGCGGATAGTCCGTCGCGGGCACGAAGGCATGGTGGGTATACGCGTCCATTCCCTGCAAGTCGGGGATCGGGCAGGCGACCGTTACGACGCGCACCTGTCCGGCATGTGTGTGCAGTAACTGCCGCAGGGCCGGCGCTATCAACGGCACGTCGTCGCGATGGGCGATCGTGCCGCAGAAGGCGATCGTCAGAATGCCGTGGTCTCGCGACAGGCGCGTAAACTGGCGGCAGTCGACGGCGTTGGGCACGACGTGGGCGCGTACCCCTAGCGCGGCGCAGCGTTCCGCGATGATGGGCGTCGAGGCCGTGACGGCGTCCGCGGCCAGAATCGACCGTCGCGTCGTGTCCTGGCTGGTGCGCGTACCTACCCACTGCAGCGCGTCGAAGCTGTCGGGTTCTTCGAGCAGCCAGTCGTCGATGTCGACCAGCACCGGCGTACCGACCCGCCGCGCCTCCCGCATCAAAGGTAACATCAGATAGTGGCGCGGGCGCGCCACCCAGACGATGTCCCAGTTAGGGAGATCACGCAGGAGGCGCTGGAAGGCAGCGGCGCGCCAGGGCCAGATCGGCTCCAGGGTGTATTCAACCTCTCCCATGGCTTCAAGCGCGCGCAACGGAGTGTAAATACGCGCGAAAGTACATGGTTCCTCAGGGGGGCAGTGGGTCAGCGCGAGGATGCGTAAAGGCTGTTTTCTCGATTCCATACAGGTGGTAGTGTAACAGAGAGCAGTGTGCAAAAGTTCAACGCCGGGAGCGCGAGAGTATGTTAAAATCATTGGTGGCATCCCCCCGCCAAGAGTAAGGTAGAGTGTGCATGACGGGAACAGCTTCAGCCAGCCTCCCGCCAACCCTGTCCATCATCGTCCCCACGTACCGCGATGGCGCGCGCATCTACGACAATCTCGTCGCACTTGATTGCGCTTTGACGGCTATTGGCGAACCCTACGAAATCATCGTCGTGTCCGATGGCAACGTTGACAATACCCACGACGAGGCGAGCCGACTTGAGGCGCCACATGTGCGGGTGTACCACTATACGCGCAATATGGGTAAGGGCTTCGCCCTGCGCTATGGCATGGCGCGGTCCCGTGGGGAGATTGTTACTTTCATCGATGGGGATGGCGATATCGATCCGTCGCTGATTGCTCTCTACCTGCAAATCGCGCGCAATACCGGCGCCGACGTTGTCGTCGGCTCGAAGCGCCATCCCGACTCGCAGGTGGTCTATCCGCTGGTGCGCCGAATCTACAGCGCGACCTATCAGGCCCTGTTGCGCGTGTTTTTCAATCTACAGGTGCGTGATACACAAGTCGGGCTAAAACTTTTTCGGCGCGAGGTCGTGACCGCGGTGCTGCCGCGTATCGTCGTGAAGCGCTACGCCTTTGATCTTGAGTTGCTCGTCGTCGCGCACCATCTCGGATTCTCGCGCGTCGTCGAGGCTCCCGTGTCCATTGGGCAACGTTTCGGCAGTACGATCAATAGGCGCGCTATTATGAGTATCTTGTGGGAAACGGCGGCCATCTTTTACCGCAAAAACGTTTTGCACTACTATGATTACCGTCACGTCCCCATGGCCCTCGACGCTCTCTCCGCGTTGACGGAGGCGGAATTGGCATCCGCTGTGGGGGCCGATGAACAGCGAATCGCGCGCAACGTCCTCCTCTGGCTCCTGAGCCGGCCGACTCGTTTGGTAGGAAGTTGCTATACTTTGATCCGTACCTGGCTACGATCTGAGTCTGATGCGGTAGTTAGCGATAGTATCAGTGTGGATAAGTCCGCAGAGGATAGATGGCGCGCCAGCATGTAGAACAGCCTTCGACCGCACGCAAGCCGGGGCATAACCAATCGGGCCTTAATGTTGAACGACGCACAGTGATTCGGCCGGACGCGCCAGACAACTCCATGCGTCGCTGGGGCAGGCCCGTGGTGAAATTAGTCGTCGTCGTTGTCGTCATGAGCGTGGCGTTACTGCACTGGGACGGTGGCGCGGCCTTCTTCTTGGGTTTACTGGCCGCGTCGGTCATTGGGTTAATCGATGGGCGCCTTAGTATCGCGGTTGGCTTACTTGCCATCGCGGCGTGTCCGCTCTTGCTCATTGCCAACCGCGAGGCCTGGCTCCAGCAGTCGACGCTTGTCAATTATTATCTTTCCAATGCGGGCCTGTACAACACTGGTGTCGCCGCCGATGTCGTGGCCGTGTGGGCGTATTACTTTTTATGCATCGGTGTGGTAACGCAAATTGTGCGTAGTATTGTAGTGAGAAACAGACATGAAGACAAACAAAGAGCTGCCCTCCAGGGCTAGCCGCGATGTATTGGCGTGTCGCGTATTCGCGCGGACGCCCAGCCGAGCGCGACGCCATCGCGCGTCCGCTGGTATCACTTTTCTCGCGTTGCTTGGTGTCGCGGTGACTGTGACGGGGTGTAGCCTTGATACCTCCAGCAATGCGGCTCCGGGGGCCACGTCGACAAGTAGTTCGCTGAACAGCCCGGGTAAGGATTACCTGGCTGCTCAAACGTTGCAGAACGCGGGCCACTGCGATCGCGCTATACCGCTATACCTGAAGGCCATCCGCGGGAACAGCCAATATGTCAACGCTTACTTGGGCCTTGCTGGTTGTTACCAGGGGCAGGGGTCCCCTAATGCCGCCATTACCGAGTACAACAAGGCCATTTCGGTCGACCCCAGAAACTTTTTTCTCTACTACCAGCGAGCAGGGGCCGAAGTTAGCCTTGGCATGAATGGTCAGGCTACCCTTGACTACAATACCGCGCTCCAACTCGCTCCGCCCGTCGTAGAAACATATCGCAGCATTGCTCAGGAATTTAGTGGTTACGGTAATTTTGCCGATGCCGTCAAGGCTGAGAGTAGGGCGATCGACCTCTCTCCCAATACTCCCATTTTCTACGAGGAGCGCGGCAATATTTACCTGACGGCGCGGCAGTACACCGACGCCTATAACGACTACAAGAAAGCTATCTCCGTCGCTTCGTACAAGACATTGCAGGCGTCTGTTTACTCCGCCTTGACAAATGTGTACGCTGGCCAGGGCGACTATGACGCGGCCTTTATGGCCATACACACGGCCATTACTTTGCAGCCGGGCAACGCGCACTTGTACGTCCAGTCCGGTGATATTCATCGCGACGCGGGGGCTGACCACTACACATCCGCGATCGAGTTGTACAGGAAAGCGCTCACTTTGGTGCAGCGCGGCGATGACGTTCGGGCGGCGCACGAAGGTATCGGCGATGTGCTCGCGAACGAGGGCAAGACCGCGGAAGCTATCGGCGAATACCAACAGGCTATACGCTTCACTAAGGTGCCTGCGGGCCTCAAAGCGAAGATCAAGCAACTGCGGCAGCCCGGGCAATCGTAATGCTAGGTGTAGCGGCAAGTCCAACTACAGGCAGCCAGTCAGGCGAAACGCAGGCGCTAGGGCAACGACACGTCGTCATTCTAAATTGGCGCGACATTACCAATCCTCGCGCTGGTGGCGCAGAGCGGGTGACCCACGAAATCGCGCGCCATTGGGTCGATTGGGGTCACCAGGTGACCCTATTCTGCGCTTCCTACCATGGCGCTTTACCCGAGGAGACCATTGATGGGGTGCGCGTGATCCGGCGTGGCCACCAGCATACCGTCCATTGGGAGGCCTATCGCTATTACAGGGCGCATTTTCGGGGGCAGTGCGATGCCATCATCGATGAGGTCAACACGATCCCCTTCTTTGCACCGTTATATGCCCATGAACCAGTCGTCATGTATAGCAACCAACTCGCGCGCGAGGTCTGGCGTTACGAAGCTCCATTCCCTCTAAGTGCGGCAGGCTATGTGGCGGAACCGCTCTACCTGCAGGCCTACCGTCGGACGCCCATCATAACGATCTCCACCTCAACGCAGGATAGCCTCCGCCGTATTGGTTTACGTGGGCCATGCCACGTTATTCCCATGGCGGTCGACACGAGGCCTCCAAAGGCCCTACCATCTCTAGACTCGAAAGAGCCTGTGCTGACGCTTGCTTTCACGGGGCGCGTGGTCCCGTCTAAACGCGTGGATCACATCATCCGGGCGCTTGCGCTTATCCATCGTAGTGGATGCGCGGGAACGGATGGCGCACGCTTGTGGATTATCGGCTCGTGTGACGAAGCGTATCGCCGTATGCTGAATCGTTTGATCGTGGCACATGCCCTCGACAAATACGTCACATTCTGGGGACATGTCGACGATGAGACCAAGAGCCAACTCCTGGCACAGGCCCACACCTTCGTTATGACGTCTGTTCGGGAGGGTTGGGGATTGGTGGTGACGGAGGCGAATCTGCTGGGAACGCCGGCAGTTGTCTACGATGTGCCCGGCCTGCGCGACTCCACGCGCGATGGTGAAACAGGTCTTGTATGCCGCCCTAATACTCCAGTCACGCTCGCGCGCGCTATCGTATCCCTACATGCCGACCCTGTCCTGTACAGTCGGTTACGTGAGCAAGCGTGGATCGTCGCCAGGGACCTCAATTGGCAGCGCACGGCCCGCGCGGCTTGGGAGGCTGTCAAGGCAGTTTTATCGCCGTGAACACTGATGTTGATGCGCCGCCGCACGTGCAAGACGGGCTAGAGCAATGGCCCGATGTCACCATCATCATTCCGGCCTACAATGCAGCGCACGATTTGGCGCGGTGTCTGCACAATATCCGCGCACAGGAGTACCCGCATGAGCGGTTGCACGTATTCGTGATCGACGATGACTCGACCGATGACACCCGACAGGTCGCTGTGGACCACGACGCGACGGTCTTGCGCAATGGGTACAAAAACATCGAACGTGGCAAGAGCATTGGCCTTGCACATGCCCAATCGGAACTAATCTTCCTGCTCGACTCAGACAACCGCTTGCCCAGCCCTGATTGGCTACGGTGCGCCGTAACGATCCTGCGCGATCGCCTGGACGTGGTTGGCGTGCAGGCCGCCCGCTTCACCTACGACCCCTTAGATCCACCAGCGAACCGCTATTGCAGCCTGTACGGGATCGGAGACCCCGTTGCGTACTACTTCCGCAAGCAAGACCATCTCTCTCACCTTGATGTGGATTGGGTCTTGGGTGGAACGCTCGTTGAGAGGAGCCCCGACTGTTATCTTGTGCGTTTTACGCCTGAGAATATGCCGACAGTCGGCTCACAGGGCTTCCTTACGCGCAAGAGTTTGCTGCTCCAGACCGATTGGACGCCGGCGCTCTTCCATGTTGATTCGAACCTTGAGCTCGTCGCGGCAGGCCATGATCTCTATGCCTTCCTGCGGCGCGATGTGGCCCATGATTACGTGCGTTCGATCGGCCATCTTATGAAGAAACTGGAGCGCAACGCACTGCTGTTCTACGCTCAACAGAATGAGCGTCAACACGTGTGGATGGCGAGCCGTTGGACACTTGTTTCACAACTATTGACCATGATAACAGTGATCATACCGCTGCGCGACGCGCTCCGGGGATATCGCAAGCTGCGTGACCCTGCCTGGTTCTTACATCCGCTGTTGTGCGTCTACGTGCCCGCGATGTATGCGGTTCTCTACCTACGGTCGCGCTGGCGTCCCTTACTCGTGGCGCCACGTACCGCTGCGGCTGACGCCCAACCTGTAGCAGCGCCACAAGATTCTATCCATGACTCCTAACACGGCCTCAACAATGCTCCTATCTGTTATCATCGTCAACTGGAACGGCGCGCGGTTCTTGCCGCGTCTCTTCGACTCGCTCCGCATGCAGACCCTACACGACATCCAAACAATCCTAGTTGACAACGGCTCGACTGACGAGTCGTTGCATCTGACGCGGGAGGGCTATCCCGAGGTTGAGATCGTCGAGTTGGGAGAGAACTTGGGATATGCCGAGGGCAACAATCGGGGCGCGGCACTGTCGCGGGCAACGCATCTTTTCTTCCTGAACAATGATACGCATCTACCGCCAGACGCCCTGGCCGCGCTTATCGCCGCCGCCGCCGCCGCCCCATCGGTGCCTATCCTTGCTCCGTCTATAAAAACGTACGACGGGTCCGTTTTCATGAATATGGGCATCGGCCTCGACGTGTTCGGCTTCCCATGCGGCCAGGATAAAGTCTTCTACGCGGATGGCGCCGCCCTCTTTATCCGGCGCGATGTTTTTTGCGCGCTGGGCGGCTTCGACGCGGGACATTTCATGTTTTTTGAAGAAACGGATCTATGCTGGCGTGCCTGGCTACAGGGGTACCGCGTCGGTACCGCTCCCGCGGCAGTCGTATTCCATATGGCAGGCGGGACGGCAGGATCATCCGTCGCCGCGGGCGGGCGCTACAGCACGCGCCGGAGCAAGCGCCGTTTATCGCATCGCAATCAGGTCGCGATGCTGTTGAAGAATTACTCGGCGCCGGCCCTGGTCGTCGTGCTGCCGCTGTTCGCCGCGCTCACGGCGGCCGAGGTGTTCGCACTCTTCGTTTCGGGCCAGCGCGTTGCGGTCATGGAGGCGTATGTACCCGCGTGGCGGGATTTGCTACGCAACCGGACCCATATCCGGGCCATGCGGCGACGGGTCCAGCGATCACGGGTCGTGGGCGATTACACTATCCTGCGCCACATGCAGTGGAGATCCGCTATGTTCGATCAGTTCCGCCAAACCGGCATCCCGATGGTCAAGTAGGGTGATCGTTGGATGCCTATGGACAAGGATTAGGACGTGAAGCATATAGCTCTGGGCCAACAGGCATATCGACCGGCTGCGCGACAACTCGCAGCATCGGTGGGGCCTGATGGTCTGCCAGTCCTCCAGCGGACCCTTCCGAGGAAAACACGGTCGTGGGCCTGGCTTCTGTGGCTGGTAGGGCCGCTGGTTGCGCTGGTGGTGACCAGCCAGTGGTTCTCGCCCGGTCGCCTTCTGGGGGGAGGTGACAACTTTCCTGGCCTGTTCCCCAACCCCGGTAACTGGATAGCACGTATGCCCTACTCGTGGGACCTCACGGGCATCGGCGGCCCGACCAGCCTTGTACAGAACGCGCCACAACTCATCGTCGTGTGGCTGTTGCGCGGCGCGCTTGATCCTGCTGCGGCGCAGCACACGTTCTATGCGCTCCTTTTCGCGGCGCAGCTCCTGGCCATGATGCTCCTGATCCTCACCGTCTTGCCAGGGCATCGCGTAGCTGCCGTGCTGGGAGCGTTATTTTACGCCTTCAATCCGGCGACCGTCATCGTGCCCCCTGGCTTTTTGGGCATGTTTATGGCGGCTTTCCTGCCCGGTATTGCTGCACTTTTCATTCGAGCTGCGAACGAGCCCTTACGGTTGCGCCACCTGATACCATTTGCTTTAATCGCGAGCTGCAGTGGGTTGCTGTGGACGAACCCTCCCACCTTTGCTATCCTGCTCCTTTCTTCGCTTCTCGCCGTGGCCTACGTCGTGGGGCGCCACTGGGCGACAAAAGGCAGGATCTTTGCGCGTATTGCCGTGCTCGCCGGACTTGCCTTGTTAGCGAACGCTTACTGGCTGCCCGACGCCTACTTCTGGCTGCATGGCCAAGCGAATCAAGGAGGGGGCGGCCTAGCGGCGACCGTCGATAGCTGGGGCTTTGTCTCAGGCCGTGCCAGTGTCCTCAACTTATTTTGGCTGAGTTCAACGTGGGCGTGGGATGTATATTTCCCGTACTCATCCGTCTATAGGACGCCCTTGCTATTGACCGTCGTCTATATCCCGACGCTATTGGCCTTCTCTGCGTTGCTCCATCGATCCATGCCTCGCTCTCTTGCATTGGCCGTGTCGGTTACCGCGCTCATCACATTATTTTTGTGTACTGGTCAGCATACCCCGTGGGGCTCCATCAATCTCTTCCTATTCCACCATGTGCCGCTCTTCTGGTTGTTCCGTGAACCCAATACAAAATTCGCGTCGATTTTGCTCGTCGCGTATGCCCTGCTTGTCGGCTATCAAGCAGAGTGGCTCATGATCCAGGCGGCGCGTGTGGCGCGCCGGAGGGCAGCGGCCCGAGCGGTCCGGGTAGGTGTCACAACCTTGCTCGCCGGCATTTTCTTGCTGTCAGGCTTCCCGCTCGTGACAGGGGCCTCGGTCGGACGTGGGTATGGCGCTCCCGGCACGACAGGCTTTGTCATCCCGCACTACTGGTACGACCTCGGCCAGTATCTCGCACGCGTCGGGCCGGCTGATGGGGTTTTGCTCTTCCCGAATGACGACTACTATCAGATGCGCTACACCTGGGGCTACTATGGCTCGGACGGTGTGGCCAACGAAATGATCTATAATCACGTCATTCCGGTAGGGGGTGAGCTCGGGTATGTGGCTGGGGCGCGCAATGGAAGTTTGACGGGGCAAGTCTTGCGCATGTTGCAGCATGGCAGTCGAGGCTCCATTGTGCCCTATCTTATTGCCTTGGGCACACGATACATCGTGCAGCGCAACGACATCGACGCGACCGAACCGAATCGCCCTGTCGTAACGCCCCGGCAGGTACGCGTTTTTCTCAAGAATCAGCATGACGTACGGTTCGTACGCTCTTTCGGGTTGCTCGATCTATACGAGATCGATCCGCGTTACTACGTCCCGCCTGTGTACGCGGTTTCCGTGCCGCGAGGCGGCGCTGCAGGAGCGCAACTGGGGCAGCGGATGACGCGTGATCTGGTCAAGAGGCTGGGCTTGCTTCCCAATGGTCAAACCTCCGCATCTCTCCAGTCGCCCCAAATTATTCGACCAGACGTGACGCGTCAGAGCCCGGTGCGTTACACGATCAAGGTTGGCCCTACGAAAGGGCCCGTGCTCCTGATTTTGTCCACATCGTACCATCCCTCCTGGCACGCCTGCCTCGTCCCTGACGGGGCCGTCACGCGGCCATGGACCTGCTCGTTTGGCGGGTATCTGCCCGCTCGAGATCATGTCGCTGCCCTCGGCTTCCTCAATGGTTGGGTCATCGATCACCCCGGCAACTATACGGTTATTGTCGATTATGGGTTTCAGCACGTCGCCGACTTTGGCATCGCTGTCTCTCTGGCGACGCTGTGCGGGCTGTTGTTAGCCTGCCTCGTACGATTCTACGGTGCGCGACGGCGACGGTTGGCGACGGTTGCCGCAGGCGTGCTATAGATGTCGGCTCCGCTAAATCGAGCAGATGATTGACGGTGGATGCGGGTGCGTGTAGACACGGCGGCGCGGCTGACGGCTGTTACCCAATGGAGGCGGGGGGCTATCCTGCTGCGCTCTCCGCGTCCTCGCGTGCGATCTGGCGCTATATGCAGTGGATTGACCCTCGTGGCTCTGGTGACAGCGGTATATCATGCCTGGCTTATACCCGGACTCATCACCGCGGGTGATTTTCCCTACTTCACTCTGACCCACCTTAAAGAGGGGTTGGCGCTTCCGGCGTTGTGGCAATCTGCCGCTGGCACAGGCGCGTATGACATTCTTAGCCTGCCAATGTTCCCTGTTGGGTTTATCCAGGGACTTGCCGCCCATGCCGGGGTTGGATGGGTCGTAAGTGAACGGCTCTTTTGGGTTTTTCCTGCCGTTGCCGTGCCTTGCGCGGCGACATACGCCCTCTCGCTATCCTTGTTCCAGCGCCATCTGGCGGCTTTTATCGCTGCTTTGGCTGTTGTGACAAACTCCTATGCGTATATTCTTTACGAAGGGGGACAGTTCGGTGTCGCCATGGGATACGGTTGCATGCCCCTCGTCCTGTGGGCCTTCGCGCGCGGGCAGCGCCGCGGCTCTATTGGTTCCTACGTCTTGACCGGTCTCTGCATGGCCCTCCAGGCGGTATACGATATTCGCTCGACGTACATCACCTTAGGCGTGTGTCTCGTATATGTCCTGTTCTATCACGGTGATTATCGTGGCGCGGCACGGGCCGGGCGTCGATTACCGCTCGGTTTCCTACGCCCGGCTGGAGTGCTGCACCTCGCGTTCGCACTTCTAGTTCTTGCCCTAATACATGCATGGTGGCTGTTCCCCGCGCTTTTCGTCCGTGCTCCCGCCCTGCCTTCCGGATATACGGATGTGGTTAATCTACGGGCGCTCAGCCTGGTAAACCTGAGTGATGGCCTCGCCAGTTTTCACCCCTTTTGGTTCGCTAACGATGTGCGTGTTGCCCCCATTAATCCTTTGTTCTTTCTCATACCACTACTCGTCTTTGCTCCGCTGCTGTGGGGGCGTTATGACAAAGCGACTCTTTACTTGTCTACGCTGGCCCTTATCGCTACGTTCCTTGTGAAAGGAGACAACGCGCCGTTCGGCGTCGTCTATGACTGGTTGTTCGTACATCTGACCGGCTTTTCGCTGTTCCGCGACGGTTCGAAGTTCTACCAGCCACTCACCCTTGCGTATGCTCTGCTGCTAGGGGCAGCCGCGGAGCGAAGCTGGCGCGCTATCAAGCGCGCTGGAGCCTTCAGGCGTACACTCCAAGCGTCTATCGTCCTGCCTTTCCTTGCTCTGGTCATCCTACCGGCATCTCCGGCTATGCTACACCAAGTACGAGGAACGTTCGGTGTCAATCCCCTGCCCCCCGACTACCAGCGATTCAACACTCTCATCGATCAGCAGCACGACTTTTTCAGGGTGCTGTGGGTGCCAGCGCGCCCGCGCTTCGGCGCCTCGACTCAATTCCATCCCGCTCTCGACGCCGACCAGGGCAGTCCTTGCTGTATAAAGGCGCGCACCTTCCCGCCTGGTCGCCCGTGGGCCTGGTTGAGTACATCCACGGCGGCACAAACCTTGCGCGCCCTGGGAGTGCGCTACATCGTCGTACCCGACATCGTGGAGGGAGATGTTATCGGCTCCCCCGGAGCGCCAACGGCCGCGGCAACTGCCCCGCGTGTCGTCCTGGCATCCGTCCGTACCTTTCTCCCACGCCTACGTGAGTTCACGATCGGTCATTTGCATGTCTTCGTCGAAGGAGCGGCAGCCCCATTAATTTATGCGTCGCTTGACGATTCCCCTAGAGTGGGCGCCACCATTGACATGTGTGTGATGGCTGGTGGTGGTATGTCGGCGGTGAACTCCGTGCTACGTTCTGCCGCCATTGTCCCCGTCGCGAACTCCTGTACCTCTGGTACATCCTGGTATGACGTGCCCATACGCGCTTCGCGTCAGCCGTTCTATATTGTTCTCTCCCAGACCTATGACTCGCATTGGCTCGCTTATCTCTCCTCCAACGGGATCTCTCCATGGCTTACCTTTTTTGCCACTCCCCTACCTGCCGGCGATCATCGCATTGCCAACGGCTACGCCAATACCTGGCTGGTGCGCAAGTCGGGAGCGTATCACATTATCTTGGTATACTGGCCAGAGCGACTTGTGCTATTAGGATTACTCCTTACTGCCCTCGCAGTGCTCTGCTACAGCATATTTGTATTTCGTCGTCGCTTGCAACATGGCCGCGTGCGTTCCCGTGAGACTATTTGACTGCTACTACGTGCTCCCGTGATCGACATGCGAGGAGACAGCGTTTATCGAGCGAGGGAAGGTGGCTTTGGAGACGATGATCGAGGAGTCGACAGCTGTCGATGCTGTTGCCCTGGACCAGATGCCCCTGTATCGCCGTCTGCTATCCAGCGCCTACCTCAAAAATAACGTCTTGGTTGTGGGGGCTGGTATATTCAATGGAGCAGGCAACTACCTGCAGCATCCCTTAATGGTGGCCATTATTGGGCTTGCCGGTTATAAGTCGGTTGTCTCCCTCGTCGCGCTATCGACAATTTTTCTTCTACCCACGCAGATTCTCAGCACAGTTATTACCAGATTTGCCGCGACGTTGAGCGCCGAAGGCAAGTTTGGAGAATTGAATGATTTCGTGCGGCGCCTCACGGCCATTGCCTTGGCGATCGGTGGCGTTTTTGCGCTCGTTTTCATCGCGGCAAGCGGTCCTATCGCCGCTTTTCTGCACGTTGGCTCAGTGCGACCGGTCATTATCCTGGGCCTGAGCTTTATCGTCGCCTTCGCGGGGCCAGTCAATGGTGCGGCGTTGCAAGGCCTGCAACTCTTTTCGTGGAGCGCGCCGTTAAGTGTTCTGCCGTTGGCCCTGCGCCTCTTGCTCATTTGCGTGCTAGTAAAGGTGGGTTTCAAGGTCGAGGGCGCCATATTTGCCATCGCGATCAGTTCAGTTCTTGGCTATTTAATTAGCTTTTATCCCCTGCGGTCCTTGTTGCGTACCCCGCGCTTGTCTCTTGGTTCGCTGCGCCCACTTCTATCCTATTCCGTCACTGCCGTCCTGGCGGCGGTCGGTAACGTTTTCATGTTCCAGACTGACATCGTCTTGGCCGGCCACTTTTTGCATCCGGTGCAGGCGGGATTGTACGCCACTGTGGCGACTCTCGGCAAGATAGTCTTGTTTATCAGCAGCAGCCTCACAGTCGTTTTATTTCCGCGTGCAGCCGCACTGCATCAGCGAGGCGAGAGTACGGCGCGGCTTGTTTTACAGTCATTCTTGGCCATGTTCGTTCTCTCTGGTGCGATCGAAATAGTGTTTCTGGCTGCGCCCAGTGTGGTTATTCACGTTCTGTATCGGTCTTTAACCGGTGTCCAGGCTGCCTCAGCCGCAGCACAACTCCCGTGGTATGGATTCGCGATGCTTTTGTTTGCCCCGACGCAGGCGCTCATGACCTACTTTCTGGCCGTCAACGATCGTATTTTTGTGTTCCTGCTGCTTGCTTGCAGCGCATTGCAAGCCGTATTGATTGTGCTGCGCCATGGGACGATAGCAGATGTTGTTCAGGCAGTTATCATTAGTATCGGTTTAATGCTCGTTACTTTGATGGCGTTGTTTATGGTGCGCGTACGTTCGGAGCAGGTAGGCGTCCGTACAAATATCTTGCGAGTCTAGTGATTGTGCAGTGACTTCCAATTCCAACACGCTCTCGGTCACGGTCGTCATTCCCGCATACAACGAAGAGGCTAACATTGCAAGGTTGGCGCGGCAAGTCTTGGCGGAACCGTGGGACGCCACGCTCGTTCTGGATAAGCTACTAATCGTCGATGACTGTAGTGATGATCGTACGCGGGAGATTACACAGCGATTAGCCAGTGAGGATGGCCGTGTGAAGGTCATTCGACATGGACAGCGCGGCGGGAAAAATTCTTGCATCCGCGATGGGATAGCAGTGTGCTCGTGTGATGTCGTCGCAATTTTGGATGCCGATATTGTCTTGGGGCCAGGGTGCGTCATAGAAACGCTGCGGCTGCTCGTTGATAATCCATCCTTGGCCGCAGCGTCGTGCATCAATGAGCCGTTACTTGCTAGAACATGGCATGAGCGCGCATCACGTTTTCAGGCGCAGCTATTGGCTGAAACTAGTCGCCTCGGCGGTGGGTCTCTGTTGCGGGTCTATGCAATTCGGATTTGTGCTATTCACGACCTTACTTTGCCTGATACAACGCACGATGACCTATACATCCCGCGATGGTTACACAATAAAGGATATCGATATGAGATTCAGCCACAGGCTGTAGCATATATGAGGTCTGCTTCAGGCTTGCGCGATTTCGCAAAGCAGACCCTGCGAGCGTGGCGTGCTATAGAGGCTTTAGAACAAGTCTTGCCTACTACGAAGGTTTATGCAAAAGGACAGGGCGTGACCCCGCGCGCTATAATGCGGGCTGTGTGGCGAGAGCCCTGCGGGTTCGGGCTTTATGTTTTGTGGCGTATTGTTATCGCGTTAACTCCTGCACGATTATGGCTGCCTGTTGTTGACCATACGAGGCACGACACATCGCAATCGACAAAGGACCTATAACGGTGCAGCTACCTCCTTCACAACTGCTGTTGGACGCGATCATCCTCGCCGGTGGGCGGGGGACTCGCCTGCGGAGCGTGGTGAGCGACCGGCCGAAGCCCTTGGCCGAGGTGGCGGGGCGGCCGTTTGTGGAGTGGCTCTTGCTTACACTGCGCACGCAGGGGGTGCGGCGGGCCGTGCTGGCGACCGGTTACAAGGGCGAGATGGTCGAGGCGGCCTTCGGAAATGGCGCGCGCCTGGGCCTGGAGCTGGCCTACGCCCATGAAACGGTTCCCTTAGGGACGGGTGGCGCGGCGCGCCATGCCCTGCAGCAGGTGACGACGGACCATGTGCTGGTCCTCAACGGCGATTCCTTCTGCCCGTTCGACGTGCGTCGCCTCCTTACGAACCATCAGCGTACGGGGGCGCGGGCGACGCTCCTGCTCGCGCCCATGGATGACTGCCGGCGCTACGGCGCGGTCGAGGCCGCGGAGGATGGCCGCGTGCTTTCCTTTCGCGAGAAGAACGCCGACCTCGGCGCGGGGCTGATCAACGCGGGCGTCTACCTTTTCGACCGTCGCACGTTGGAGAGTATCCCCGCGGACCGCGCCGTTTCCCTGGAGAACGACACGTTCCCCGCCTTGATCGGTCACGGGCTATATGCTACTGTCGGAGAGGGACCTTTCCTCGACATCGGGACTCCTGAGTCGTACGCGTCGGCCGAGCGATTCTTCGACGATCACAGGGCGCTGTGGAGCGATGTCTTGTAGCGTAACGTCCCCGTACGAGGCATAGCCTGTTTTGTCGTGAATGGCGCCCGCACGGTTTCTTGACAGCCCGCCGATCCGTGCTACACTAGCTCTGTTGGTGGGACGTACGCCCCCGGCTGGGGGCCTCGGCCCGGCGTCGCGCGGCGTTGTACGGTTTGCACG
>JAABUX010003178.1_pt1 | contig 22080 bp, 20 predicted proteins | sample 5561851 | NCBI WGS metagenome assembly JAABUX01 (sample SAMN10711883, study PRJNA513361) | rock metagenome | isolation source: Antarctica rocks | place: Antarctica: Victoria Land, Richard Nunatak red sandstone | collected 2016-01-03 | reverse complement strand
CCATCATCCCCGACAACGGCGTCGTCCCCATGCAGGTCGCCGACGTCGACGGTGTGAAGTTGGCCGGGCTGCTGTTCGACGCGGGCCAGACCAACTCGCCGGTGCTGCTGCAGGTCGGTCCGACGGGCGCCTCGGCGGGCCACGCCGCCAACCCGACGTCGATCCAGGACGTGTTCTTCCGCATCGGCGGCGCCGGCCCCGGATCGGCGACGACGAGCCTCGTGGTCAACAACAACGACACGATCATCGACCACATCTGGGCCTGGCGCGCCGACCACGGCGCGGGCGTCGGCTGGACCACCAACCCGGCGGACACGGGCCTCATCGTCAACGGCGCCAACGTGATGGCGTACGGCCTGTTCGTCGAGCACTTTCAGAAGTACGAGGTGCTCTGGAACGGCAACAATGGCCGGGACATCTTCTTCCAGAACGAGATGCCCTACGACGTGCCGAACCAGGCGGCGTGGATGAACGGCTCGTTGAACGGCTACGCGGCGTACAAGGTGGCGAATAACGTCACCAGCCACGAAGCCTGGGGGGTCGGCAGCTACTGCTACTTCAACGTGGACCCCACGGTCAACGCCTACCACGCCTTCGAAGTACCAAACGTCGCGGGCGTAAAGTTCCACGACCTGTTGACCGTCTCCCTCGGCGGCAACGGCACGATCACCCACATCATCAACGACACCGGCGCGACGGCCCAGGGCACGTCCACCATCCCGGTCTACCTGGTCAGCTATCCGTGAACTGAACCCACGGTAAGTACAGCCTGAGCCTGGCAGGGCGCCGGCCGGCCCGACAACGCGGGCCGGCCGGCGCCCTGCCGCGTGGAGGGCGCGGGTAGGCTGGTGGAACGGAAGCAACTGTTGCCATGCCGCCGCGCCGCATCCGTGGCGGCGCGGACCCTGTAACTAAGCGCGCCCCATGGTTGTGACAGTGGGCGCCGTGGGCCAGGCTCCGGTCACAATCATAGGGCACGCCCCGCGCGACGCGCGACCTCGCGCTTTGCGCGCGTACCCGCTACCATCAACATGAGAGTGAGGAGCGGCAGTGCAAGAGCAGGAAGAGCGGCAGCGCGAGCTGCGGGAGCGTCTGGAGAAGGAACAGCGGCAGCGCGGGCAGCGCGAGAAGCTCGCCGACGCGCAGATCAGCAACGCGCGGGGGCTGCAGAGCGCGGAATCCTTGTTCGGCCCCGTGCCCGACTTCGTGGAGAGGCGCCGGCCGATCACACGCCTGTTTTTCTCCGTCTACGACAACCTCGGCGCGCTGATCGTCGTCAACCTCTTCACCTTCGTGCTGAGCCTGCCGCTGCTCCTCGTGCTGCTGGTGATACTGCAGCGCCCGCGGCAGGCCCTGGCGCTGACGCCGCTCCTGCTCGTCGGCGTCATCGCGGCGCCGGCGTGGGGGGCGGCGTCGGCCTACTGCGCCAAGGTCGTCGAGGCGGAGATGCACACGATCTCCGACTACTGGCGCGACTATCGCCGCTTGTTCGGTAAGAGCCTCCTGCTCGCGGCCGCTCAGTGGGTCATCTCGGTCGCCCTCATCTACGCGACGGGGTGGTACCTCGGCCAGCACGCGTCGGCGCTCAAGATCGTCGGCGTCACGTGTCTGTACCTGTTCGCGTTCTGGAACATCCTGGGCCTGTACCTGGGGCCGTTGATGGTGCGCGGATATCGTCCGCGCGCCATGCTGCGCAACGCGCTCATCCTCACCATCGCGGCGCCCGGGCGCACGCTCGGCCTGTTCGTGGCGCTTCTGATCCTCTCCACCATCCTCATCGTCACGGGCGTCGGTGTCGTCCTGCTGCTCTTCAGCCTGTGGGCGATGCTGCCCAACCAGGCGCTCGTGCTCACGCGCGAGAAACTGGAGGCCCGCGCCGCCAAATAGCGCTGAGTTGTCTGCTAACAGCTAATCGCTAACCGCTCGTTTCCGACGGCTGAGCGCGCGGCGCACCTCTTCGCGGCTCTCCTGCGTGCCGGGCCAGTGGAAGAGCGCGGGGGGGAGCGCCGCGGGGCGGGCGAAGTAGTTGCGTACCGCGACCACGAGGTGCTTGTATTCCACGCGCATGACCGGCGAGTCTTCGTGGCCCTGGAGGGCGAGCCAGCGCGCGTCCGCCACCACGGTGAGCAGGTCGTCGTGGCGCTGGCGCAGCACGAGCAGGTTGACCTTCTGCGGATCGGTAGTGTGCTCCTCGGCCACGGTGAATCGCTTGCCCAGGTCGTGGCGCAGGCGATTCAGAAAGGGGGAGTATTCGGCCATATCAGGCGTGCGCGCTCAGGTCTGGGCGCGTCGTCCCGCCTCGTACTCCTCCCGGCCGATGATCGTGCAGCGCTCGGCGCTCTGGTCGCTGATACGCCCCCTGCCGTCGAGATGTAGCTCGACGCTCATGAGGTTCGGGCAGCGGTTGCCGAGGATCTCTTTGCGCAAGAAAGAATGCGTGGCGCGCCCGCTCTCATCGTACTCCGGCTGCGCGTCCGTACGCGGCTGGAGTCGCACTCGGATGGTCTCCTCGCAGCGAGCGCATCGCACGTAGAGCCACAGCGCGCCGTCCGCGTCCGCGGCCGGTCCCGCCGCGCTTCTGCGGCCAAAAAGACGCGATAGAAAGCCCATAGCATTCTTACCGGCTAGTCGCCAGCCGGGAAGATGCGCTCCCAATACACCATCAGCGTGATGAAGATGATCACGCCGGCACCGATCAGCGAGAAGTAGTTGGCGTCGCCGTTGAAGTTCGTCGCCGAGATTGTGTTCATCAGGAAGACGAAGCCGGCCAGGAAAACGATATAGACGATCACGCCGGGGATCTCTCGCAGCATAGACCTGCGCCTCCATACAATCGGTAGCGGGGGCATCACCTTTTCGCTCTATACTTGAGTATACAGGAGCAATCCCGCGTGTATACAGGAGTCGTCCTGCGCGCCACCGCCTTTTCGCGAACCCGGTGGCTAGGCAGGCGAGCTAGCCGGGCGACGCGGCCGCGGTGGAGGGGGCGGCGCATGTTCAGGTGAGGTGAGAATCCGCGTGAGCGAGCAATCGGCGACCGGGGCGACCGGGGCGACCGGGGCGACCGGGACCCGCAAGCAGGACCATATCCGCATCAACCTGGAGGAGGACGTCGCGGGGAAGGGCGTCACTACAGGCTTGGAGCGCTACCGCTTCGAGCATCAGGCGCTGCCCGAGCTCGACCTCGCCGACGTCGACATGGGCGCGCGTTTCCTCAACCACCCGTTGCGTCTGCCCCTGCTCATCTCCTCGATGACCGGCGGCGTGCCCGAGGGGGGACGCATAAATCGGAACCTGGCCCGCGCGGCGCAGGCCTGCGGCGTGGCCATGGGCCTGGGCTCGGGGCGCATCGTCCTGGAGGACGAGGTGGCCCGCGCGCACTTCCGCGTGCGCGCGGAGGCCCCCGACGCGCTGCTCTTCGCCAACCTCGGGGCGGTGCAACTGCTCTACGGCTACGACGCGCGGCGCTGCCGCGATCTCGCGCGCGCGCTCGAAGCCGACGCCCTGATCCTGCACCTCAACCCGCTGCAGGAGGCGGTCCAGCCGGGGGGCGACACGCGCTTCGCCGGCCTGCTCGGCCGCATCGCGGACCTGTGCGCGGGCCTGGACATTCCGGTGATGGTCAAGGAGGTCGGCTGGGGTCTCTCGGGCGTCGTCGTGGCGCGGCTCAAGGAAGCCGGCGTGGCCGCGGTGGACGTGGCCGGGGCGGGCGGGACCTCCTGGAGCGAGGTGGAGCGCCGGCGCGGCGACGCGCGGCAGGCGGCGGTTGCGTCCGCCTTCGCCGGGTGGGGCATCCCCACGGCCGACGCGCTCGTGGCCGCGCGGCGCGCCGCGCCCGACCTGCCGATGGTGGCCAGCGGCGGGGTGCGCGACGGCGTGGAGGTCGCCATGTGTCTCGCGCTCGGGGCCGACCTCGTGGGCCTGGCCTCGCCTCTACTCAAGGCGGCGGCGCGGGGTCCCGACGAGGCCATCGAGGCGCTGGAGGTCCTCGGCGCGCAGTTGCGCATCGCCATGTTCTGCAGCGGCGCCCGCGACCTCGCCGCCCTGCGCGACGCCGGCCGCCTGCGCCACGTCGAGGCATAGCCTATCGGGGGCGGCCGCCAGCAGGACGACGGGCAGGCCGCCGCGCTGCGTGTGCCCGCGCGGATCATCGCGTATCATAGAGGGCATGTCACACCCTACCCGCGAGAAGGTCTTCCGCCCGGCGGCCCTGCGCCACGACGAGCAGCCGGACGAGGAGATCCATCGGCCTCGCCTCGCTATGCCGCGTCGCGTCACCATCCTCTGGCTGATGGTCGGGCTGTTCACGGGCGGTGGACTGGCGGCGCTACTGGCTCTGACCGATCGTCTGGCCCATTGAAACCGAAGAGAGAGCGCCGCCGATGAGGCTCCTTCGCCCTGCCATCAAGCGACGACACCGGCGTGCGCGTGTGCCCCTTGTGTACCAATCCGACGTGACCGAGTGCGGGGCCGCCTCCCTGGCTATGATGCTCGGCTACTTCGGGCGCAAGACCCGCCTGGCCGACTGCTACGCGGCGCTGGGCGGTGGGCGCGACGGCGTGACGGCCCGCCAGCTGCTGGAGGTCGCCCGCGCGTTCGGCCTGGAAGGGAAAGGCTACGCGCGGGAGCTGGACCGCCTGCGCGAGCTGAGGCTGCCCGCCATCGTGCACCTGGGGTTCAACCACTTCGCGGTGCTGGAACAGTGGACGCCCCGGCGGGTGCGGCTGGCCGATCCCGGCCAGGGCCGGCGCTGGATGGAGATGGGCGAGTTCGGCAAGCGGTACACGGGCGTGGCGCTCGCCTTCGAGCCCGGACCGGCCTTTCAGACGTCCCCGCGCCGGGGGCCATCGCCCTGGCGGACGTACGCCGCCTCGCTGTTCCGGGCGCCCGGCGTCGTCCCTTTGCTGGCGCAAGTGGCCGCGGCGACGCTGGTGGCGCAGCTGCTGGCGCTGGCCTTCCCGCTCGTGCTCAAGCTGCTGGTAGACGGCGTGCTGGGGGCCCGCCGCCCCGACCTGCTGGGGCTGGCCGCGCTGGCCCTGCTGCCGCTGACGCTGGCCCGCCTGGCGGGGACGTACCTGCGCTCGGTCTTGCTCGTCCTGCTGCGCGAGCGGTTGGACCTGCTGTTGACGCCGGCCCTATTCCAGCACATCCTGAGCCTGCCCTACACCTTCTTCCAGCGCCGCGGCCGCGATAGCTTGGTCATGCAGGTGCAACAGGGCGACGCCCTGCGCGAGGCGCTCAACGCGCGCACCCTGACGATCCTGCTCGATAGCCTGACGCTGCTTGTGTCCGCGCTCATCGTGTTCGTCGTTTCACCACTGCTGGGCCTGGTGACCCTGGCCCTGCTCGGCCTGCAGGCGGCCTGGCTCGCGGCCAGCTATCGCCCGCTCGACGTGCTGGCCCAGCAGGAGCGTGACGCCGCGCTGGAGGAGTTCGTCTACTTGCTGCGGACGGTCGGCGACATGGAGAGCGTCAAAGTGACCGGCGCGGAAGAGTATATCTTCGGCCACTGGCTCAATCTGCTGCACAAACGACTGAACCTCACGCTCGCCCACGGCCACAAGCGCGCCCTGTCCGAGCTGATCGACACGAGCGTTGCCCCTATGGGAGCGGCTATCTTGCTCCTGTTAGGCAGCCGCGAGATCCTGGCCGGCCATCTCAGTCCGGGGACCATGCTGGCCCTTGTCCTGGTCGCCTACTCTCTGTTCGACCCGCTGGCCGCATTGATCGCGAGCGTGCGCACGCTCCAGCAGATCGCCGTACACCTGTACCGGCTCTCCGACACGCTGGCCGCCCAACCCGAGCAGGATCGCGCGGCCGTGCGGCCGGCGCCCCCCTTGAGCGGCCGGCTGGAGCTGGAGGACGTGAGCTTCCGCTACAACCCCACGGCGCCGCCGGCTCTGCAAGGGGTGTCCCTGCGCGTCGAGCCCGGCCAGAAAGTGGCCGTCGTCGGGCCGAGCGGCGCGGGCAAGAGCACGCTGCTCAAGCTGCTGCTGGGCTTCTATCCGCCCACCGAGGGGCGCATCCTGTACGACGGCCTCGCGCTAGCCGAGCTGGATCTTCCGTCGGTGCGCCGGCAACTCGGCGTGGTGGCGCAAGGGGCCGGGATTATGAACGAGACCCTGCGCTACAACATCGAGATTGGTCAAAAGGGGGTCGGCATGGATAAGGTGCGCGCGGCGGCGCGCCTGGCCGAGATCGACGACGACATCATGCGCCTGCCGCAGGGCTACAAGACGTACGCGGGCGAGAATGGCGCCAACCTGTCGGGCGGGCAGCGCCAGCGCCTGCTGCTGGCGCGAGCCTTCCTGCACCGGCCCGCCATCTTGCTGCTCGACGAGGCCACCTCTGCGCTCGACGCGCTCACGGAGCGGCGGATCGAGGCCAACCTCAAGGCGCTAGGGTCTACCCGCATCGTCATCACCCACCGCCTCGATACAATTGAGGACGCCGACGAGATCCTGGTCCTCGACGAGGGCCGCGTCGCCGAGCGTGGCCGCCACGCCGAGCTCCTGGCGCGAGGGAGGCTGTACGGCGCGCTGGCGCGCCAGCAGGAGGTGAGCCTATAATGGCCGCCTTAATGGGGGGGCGACGGGGACCGGCGCGGCGGCGGCGCACGGGGCGGGCGGTCACACCCACGGTCCTACAGATGGAGGAGGCGGAGTGCGGCGCCGCCGCCCTAGGCATCGTGCTCGGCTACCACGGGCGCATCGCGCCGCTCGAAGAGTTGAGGGTGGCCTGCGATGTGTCGCGGGACGGCAGCAAGGCGAGCAGCATCGTCAAGGCGGCGCGGTCGTACGGGCTGCTGGCCCGCGGGTTGAAGGTCGAGCCAGGGAGGGCGCGGGCGCTCCCGACGCCGTTCATCGCCTTCTGGGACTCCTACCATTTCGTGGTCGTCGAGGGGTTCGCGCGCGGGAAGGTCTACCTCAATGATCCCACGACGGGGCCGCGTGTGGTGAGCGACGGGGAGTTCGCCCGTTCTTTTAGCGCGGTCGCCCTGACCTTCGAGCCCGGCCCCGACTTCCGGCGCGGCGGCGCGCGACAGGGGACTATGTCCCTGCTACGCGGCTGGCTGCGCGGCGCCGCGCCGGCCCTGCTCCTCGTCGTCCTGCTGAGCGCCGTCCTGGCCCTGCTCGGGCTGGCCGCACCCGTCGCGGGCCGGATCTTCGTCGATCGGTACCTAACCGGCGGCGCGGCAGGGGGGGCGCTCCCGCTTGCCCTTGGCCTCGGCGTCGCGGGGCTGCTGGCCGCGCTGTGCGCCTGGCTGCAGCAGGTCGCCCTGGCGCGGTTGCAGGCCAGGCTGGTCGTCACTCAGGGAGGCGCGTTGTTCCGGCGCCTGCTACGGCTGCCCAGCCTCTTTTTCGCCCAACGCCAGCCCGGCGAGCTGGGCGCGCGGGCGACCATTGCCGGCGCGGTCGCGGGGGCGTTGACCGTGTCCGTGGCGACCAACCTCCTCGGCGTGGGCGTGATCGTCGCCTGTGTCGTGCTGATGCTCAGCTACGACGCGCGGCTCACGGCCCTCTTGCTCCTCATTGCCCTGCTCAACGCGGTGGCCGTGCGCCATGTCGCGCGGCTGCGCACGGACCAGAACGGGAGGCTGCTGCGCGACTGGGGCTTGCTCAACGGGGTGACGGGCAGCGGCCTGCGCGCGGTCGAGAGCATCAAGGCCAGCGGGACGGAGGACGACTTCTTCGCGCGGTGGACCGGCTATGAGGCCAGGGTCAAGAACGCGGAGCAGCGGCTGGGCGTGGCCACGGTCGTCGTCTCCGCCGCGCCGCCTCTGCTGCTTTCCCTCGGCACGGCGACCGTGCTGGGGCTGGGTGGCCTGGCGGTGATGGACGGGCGTTTCACGGTCGGCGCCCTGCTGGCGTTTCTGGTCCTGGCCGGCGCGTTCATGGCGCCCATCGGCGGCCTGGTCGGCCTGGCGACAGGGGTCCAGGATATGCAGGCCGGCTTGCGGCGCATGGACGACATCCACCGCTACCCCGTCAATCCGCTCGCGGGCGACCCGCTCGCGGACGACCCACCGGCCCCGTCCGCGGGAACGACGCCGGCCAAGCTGGCCGGGCGCGTGGAGCTGCGGGGCGTGACCTTCGGCTACAGCCGGCTGGCGCCCCCGCTGCTCGAGGACTTCTCGCTGCGCATCGAACCGGGCGCCCGCGTCGCCCTCGTGGGGGACTCGGGCAGCGGCAAATCGACCGTGGCCCGGCTGGTCGCCGGGCTGTACGAGCCCTGGTCGGGGACCATCACATTCGATGGGCGTCCCCGCGACGAGATCCCGCGCGACCTGCTCACCAACTCCCTGGCCGTCGTCCCCCAGGACGTGGTCCTGTTCGAGGGCACGATCCGTGAGAACCTGACGCTCTGGGATACGACGGTACCCGAGGATCGGGCGCGCACGGCCGCCCGGGACGCCGCGATCCACGATGACATCATGGCCAGGCCGGGTGGCTATGACGCGCGCATCGAAGAGGATGGCCGCGACCTCAGCGGCGGCCAGCGCCAGCGCCTGGCCATCGCCCGCGCCCTGGCCGGCGACCCCACGATCCTGGTGCTCGACGAGGCCACCGCCGCCCTCGACGCGGCCACCGAACGGCGGGTGGACGACCACCTGCGGCGGCGCGGGTGCGCGTGCCTGATCATCGCCCATCGCCTGAGCACGATCCGCGACTGCGACGAGATCATCGTGCTCGACCGGGGCACGGTGGTCCAACGGGGCACGCACGAGAGCCTGCGCGACGTGCCGGGCCGCTATGCCGACTTGATGGGGGCGGCCGGGATCGATGACGCGCCCCCGGCATCGCCGGTTGCCGGGGGCGGGGGCATCGCTGGCCGAGGCGCGGCGGCGCCTTTCGGCCCCTATTCGCCCGATCGGCCTGACCACGAGGGAGGCGCGGGCCGCCTGTTGTCCCTGGCGGGCAACCAGCCGCTGCCGCTCGACGATCCCGCGCGCGCCTATATCGTGTTCGCGGGCGCGGTCGACGTGTTCGCCCTGCGCCTGCGGGGCGGGCAGCCGGCGGGCCCCCGCCGGCATCTGCTGCGCGTGGAAGCGGGTGGCCTGGTCTGTGGCCTGGACGCGCCCGCCGACGGCGCCGGCCCCGCGCTGCTCGCGACCGGCGCCCCGGGCGCGACCGTGCGCGAGCTCCCGCTCGCGGCGTTGCGCCGGACCGCGGCCGAGGGGACGCACGCGGACCGGATCGCCGCGCTGCTCGACGGGTGGCTCACGGCCCTCTCCGCGGTGATCGCCAGAAAGGACAAATGGTCTCTCGTCGCGGACGACGCCCTGTGGCGGGACCTCGCTCGCGTCCAGCGCCTGGCGCCGGACCTGATCGCCGCCAACATGCGCGCGGACGAGCGGGCGGAGCGGGAGCGCCTGCGGGCGCGCACGGAGGCGCGGCGGGCGACGGCCCGCGACACCGCCGCCGCCCTCGCGGCAGTCTCCACGGCGAAAACGCCCCTGGTACCCCCTGGCGCCGCTGGCGCGCGCTGCCGCTGCTCGCCGGTCCCGGTTGCCGCGTCTCGGCAGACCAGTGGCAACACGCGTGCGCGCGACGATGGGCCGGCTGGCAGCGGCAGCGGCAGCGCGCGCCGCCGGTCCCAGACGGCACACGAGTGGACGGTCGCGGCTACGGCGTCCGCCACGACTGAGCACGCGCCCACGACGGTGGGCCAGCTGGACGCCGGCGGCCGTAGCGCCTGTGAACAGCCGGCGCGCGCTCCCGGACAACTCATATATCCTGCCGGCGGCCCCAGTGGACAAGCCGCGCCAGGACAGGGCGACGATCCATCCGGCGCGCTCGAAGCGGCGTGCCGGCTGGTGGGCGGGGCGCTGGGCGTCGAGATGCGGGCGGCGTGGGACACGAAAGACCTGCCGGAGGACTGGCGGACCGTCGGGGACATCGCCCGCGCCTCGGGCGTCCGGGCGCGCGCCGTGACGCTCGCGGGCGACTGGTGGCGGCGCGACGGCGGGCCGTTCCTCGGCTTCCGACGCGACAGCAGGGACAGCGACGACGGGACCGGCGCGGGCGACGATAACGGCGCGCGGCCCGTCGCCCTCCTGCCCGTCTCGCCGCGGCGCTATGTCGTCGTGAATCCAGTGACGGGCGCGCGGGAGGCGGTGACGAGGCGCGTCGCTGAGATGCTATCCGCGCGCGCCTACATGTTCTACCCGCCCCTGCCCCGCCACGCCGTCACCTTGCGCGACATCTGGCGCTTCTCCCTCCGCGCGGCCCGGCGGGACGTCGCGATGATCCTCCTCACCGGCGCGGCGGCCGGCCTCCTCGCCCTGGCCGCGCCGCTCGCCACGGCGTACGTCGTGGACACGGTCCATCCCCTCCGGCAGCCGCGGCCGCCTCCTGGTGGTATGCCTGGCCCTGCTGGCGACCGCGCTGGCGGCGACCCTGTTCCGCGTCGTCCAGGGCATCGCCGTGTTGCGCGTGGAGGGCAAATCGATGCTGCAGGCCGCGGTCGCCGACCGCCTGCTCGACCTGCCCATCTCTTTCTTCCGCCGTTACGCCGCCGGCGACCTCGGCGCGCGCTTGCTGGGCATCGGCGCGATCGGGCAGGCGCTCTCTGGACCGGGCGTCACCTCCATCTTCGCCGGCTTCTTCGCCCTGTTCAACGTCGGGGTGCTCGTGTACGACAGCGCGCCGCTGGCCGTGGTCGCGGTGGCGCTCGTGCTCGTGGCCGCCGCCGTCACGGTGCGCGCCGGGACCCGTCAGGTCAGGTACCAGCGCCGGCTGGCCGACGCGGGCGGGCGACTCGCCGCCACCGTGCTGCAGATCCTCAACGGCATCGACACGATCAAGATGGCCGGGGCGGAAACGGGGGCATTCGCGCGCTGGGCGCGCGGCTTCGTCGAGCAGCAGCGCCTGGCCTACGGGAGCGGCCGCGTCAACGCCGCCCTCGCCGCGTTCGACGCGGGGTTCCCGCTCCTGGGCATGGCCGTCGTGTTCGCCGTTGTGGCGGCGTTGCACGGCGCGGGATTGAGCGCCGGACGCTTCCTCTCGTTCAACGTGGCCTTCGCGCAGTTGATCGGCAGCGGGCTGCAGGTGAGCATGGCGATCGTCCAGGTCCTGAGTATCGTGCCGGACTACGAGCGCCTCAAGCCCATCTTCGCGGCCCGGCCGGAGGGCAGGCCGGGCGCGCGCCGGCCGGGCCGGCTGCGCGGGGGCATCAGGGTCGACCACGTGTCGTTCCGCTACAGTCCGGCGGGGCCGCCCGTGCTGGACGACGTGTCGATCGAGGCCAGGCCGGGCGAGTTCATCGCCTTGGTCGGCCCCTCGGGGTCGGGCAAGTCGACCCTGCTGCGCCTGCTGCTCGGCCTGGATGCGCCCGAGGCGGGAACTATCCTCCTCGACGGGCAGGACCTGGCGACGCTCGACCCGCGCGCGGTGCGCCGGCAAGTGGGCGCCGTGCTGCAAACCAGCGCGGTCACGCCCGGCCGGCTGGCCGACTACATCGGGGGCCAGCGGGGGCTGACCGACGACGACGTGCGGGAGGCGGCGCGGCTGGCCGCCCTGGACGAGGATATCGGGCGCATGCCGATGGGCCTGTCCACCATCGTCAACGAGCGCGGCGGCGTGCTCTCGGGGGGCCAGGCCCAGCGGCTGATGATCGCGCGGGCGGTCGCCGGAAAACCGCCTATCCTCCTGCTGGACGAGGCCACGAGCGCCTTGGACAACGCGACGCAGGGGCGCATCGGGCACAACCTGGAGGGCCTGTCCGTCACCCGCGTGGTCGTGGCCCACCGGCTGAGCGCGATCGTCAACGCCGACCGCATCTACGTATTACAGGCCGGCAAGGTGGCGCAGACCGGCTCGTACGCCGAGTTGATGGCCCGGGACGGCCTCTTCGCCGACCTGGCCAGGCGCCAGTTGGCGTGATGTGTCGTCTATGAGGTCTATGCCATGAACCGATCGACCGATCCCCTCTCATATCCTGGAACGCCCCGGCGCCGCGTCGGCGCGGAGGATCTCGACGAGCCGCTGCGGCTCGCCGCCCCGTGGCCGTGGCTGATCGGCCTCGCGGTGGCCCTCCTCCTCATCGCGGCCGCGCTCGTCCTCATGCTATCCTGATTGACAAAAATGACGAATAGATGTACGATCATAGCTGAGCCTTACGATGGCGGAGGTGGTGGAGGAGGGGTAGCCATGACCATTGCGACCTTGCGCGACGAGCTGCGGCAGGTGCGGGCGTACATAGCGGGCGGCGAGGGGGATAAGGCGCTCGCCGCGCTCGACCGCACCCTGGAGGACGTGGAGCCCGGACGGCTCTGCACGACGACGGAGGCGGCCGAACTGCTGGGCATCCGCTCTGTGAACACGGTCAAGGCGCTGGTGCGGCGCGCGGGCCTGACCTACGAACGGCACGGTAACCGCATGATGATCCCGCTGCGCGAATTGGAGCGCCTCCAGGGGAGCGACCTGGTGCGCGGCATTCAGGCATCCGACCGCGCGCACGACGCGGCGGACGCGTTGGGGGGCGACCTGAGCGCGGAGCAGATGGAGGACCTGGAGCGGGCGCGCCTGGGGACGCTGCCGTGGGAGCGCGCGACCGACACGACCATGGCGGTCTCGTGACCGCGAATGGGGCGCCGGCCATGCGCGCTGTCGTGGACACCAGCACCCTCGTGTCCCCGCGCCTACGCCGCGCGTTGCAACAGCACGCGCAACTCGGCACGTTCGAGGCGGTATGGTCGCCCTGGATCGTGGCCGAGTTGAACCGCGTGCTCGTGTGGCGTTGGCTGGAGCGGACGGGCGACGACATATCGGCGACCAACGAACGCTCCTGCGCCGCGAGCGCCAAGCGCATGATGGACTACTTGATCGCCTCGTTCGCGACGGTCGACCCGAAGCCCCCCTACCCATCGCGCTGGGAGGGCTTGGCGGATGTGTGGGACCACCCGGTGTGGGCCGCGGCCAAGGCGAGCGGGGCGGGATACATCGTCTCGGAGAACACGCGGCACTACCCGCCGCGCGGGGCCGACGGCCGGCACGCCCACGAGGGTACTGCGTACATCGGCGGCGATGCTTTCCTGGCTCTGCTGAACGACGGTCTAGAGTGACGGCACGCCCCGTGCCGGCCTTTTGTCGCCCCGTTCGCCTCAGCGCAGTAGTTTGTGTTTGGCTTACCCCGACGCCGCAGCCGGATCGTTTGCGGCGCCGGGGCCGTCGAGCCGCATGATGGCATGGCGCAGCTCGCGGACCGCGACGACGTATTGCTCGACGTAGATTTTCACGATGCGCAGCATGTGGCGGTTGCCGGGGTCCACGCACCAATACGACCAGGGGATACCGGCGGCGTGCTGGCGGCGCAGCGCCTCGGCCAGGAGCGTCAGGCCGACGCCCATGCGGCGGACGCGCAGCACGTCGCGGCGCACCCAGAAGTTGTCGTAGACGAGGCGGTCCGGGGCGACGCGGCGCACGTGCAGCCAGCCGGTGATCTCGCCCTCGTACCATAACCCGAGGCTGTTGAGCGGCTCGAGGGGCAGGCTCGGGTTGAGCAGGGCCCCCTGGTAGCGCGGGTCGCTGCGGCACTGCTCCTCGAGCGCCCGCGCCTCGGCGGCCGGCAGGTCGGCCCAGTCGAACATAGTGACGCCGGGCGGCAGCGCCCACGGGCGCTGGAACCAGTGCCCATCGCCCTCGGGATCGCGCGCCTCGAACAGCAGCCGGTCCACCGCCGGGGGCGGCGCGGCCAGCCGCATTTCTGGAGCACGCATTCCAGCGCGGTGGTGGCGCCAGGGCCGCCAGGGCCGCCAGGGCCGCCGGAATACGTCCGTATAGAGGTGGGTGTGGGTACAGCCGCGCGCGCAGGCCGTCCTGTAGCGTCGCCAGCAGGGTCGTGGCGATCCCCTTGCCCCGGAACGCCGGGTCCACGACCAGTGAACGGATAGCCCCGTGCCCGGACTCGGCGTCCAGCGCGGCCAAGCCCAGCCCCACGGGCCGGCTCAGGAAACGCAGCCCCACGGCGAGGTAGAGGCCGCCGGGTCCCAACGTGGCCAGGGCGGGCCGGTCCCTGGCAAAGGCCAGGTGCGCATAGGCCGGGCCGTCGCGGGCATCGAGCCAGACGACGGCGCGGGCGGTGTGGGCGTCGCCGCTCACGATCGGTCGCCATCCGCCGGGCGCGCCCACCGGCACGGCGACGGCAGTCCCCACCGGGACGGCCCCGGCCTCGGCGACGAGCACGGCGGTCCCGTCGGCAACAAACACGAGCGTCCCGTCGGCGACGAGCACGAGCGCCTCCGTGCCGACGAGCACGAGCGCCTCCGTGCCGACGAGCACGAGCGCCTCCGTACCGGCGTCGACGAGCACCGGCACGACGACGCCGCCAATTCCCACGAGCACGGGCACGACGGCGCCGATTCCGACGGGAACAGGCACAACGGCGCCACCGACGAGCACGAGCGCCTCCGTGCCAACGCCGACGAGCGCGGGTACGGTCGCTCCGGCGCCGACGGGCACGACGGCGCCGCCTAAGCCCCGGCCGTCGCCTCCCCTCGCGCGCCGCTTCTGCGTCGCCGGCGGCATCGAAACGTCGAGCGCACATTCCGCACTGGCCGTTCTCAACGCCAACGGCCAGCCGGCCCGCGTCACACTCACCCTCTACTTCGAGCGCGGCGGCACGGCCACGGCCACCCTGACCGTCCCGGCGAACGCGCAGCGGAGCTACTCCGTCGCCGGTCTCACCCCCCGGCGCGGCGCCTTCGGGCTCTGCGTGGCCTCAGACCGCGCCGTGTCCGGCCAGATCAACCTGACGCGGCCCGGCACGGACGGTGACAGCCTGCTCGGCAGCCCGTCGCTCGGTAGGACGTGGTACCTGGCCGAGGGCTACACCGGCCTCACCTTCCGCGAGACCGTGTCGATCCTCAACCCCAACGGGCAAGCGGCTACGGTGCGCCTGCGGCTGCTGCCGCCGGGCGGCCGGGGCAACCGCACCGTGTCCGAAGCGGTGGCCGCGCACAGCGAGCGAGTGGTCGACGTCAATAGTCTCGCCGGAAAGAAGGGCACGGCGGTGAGCATCGTGGCCGACTCCAATAGACCCGTGTTGGTCGAGCGGACGCTGACCTTCGGCAAGGCTGGCTACGGGCTGACCGCGCGCGAGGGAACGCCGAACACGGCGACCTCATGGACCTTCGCGGAGGGCTCGACGGCGCGTCCATTCCAGACCTTCCTGACCGTCCTGAACCCGCAGAGTCACTCCGCGTCGGTCACTGCCACCTTCTTCGGCCGCGATGGGCGTCGGCTGGGCCGCCGCACGCTGACGGTAGCCGGGGGCGCTCGGGCGACCATCCTGGTCAACAACATCGTGCGGGGCGTGAGCAGCGTGGCCAGCGTGCTCACGAGCGACCGCCCGGTGGTGGTGGAGCGGCCGGAGTACTTCGGCAGCCCCAACGCGCGGGGCGTGGCGGGCTCCGACGTGTTCGGGCGGACAGGCCCGGCGGCGCGCTGGACTGTGCCGGGAAGCACGCTGGCTGCCGGCGACAGCGAGTTCCTGCTACTCTACAACCCGGGCGCGCGCGCCGCGCAGGTCGACATCACCTTCTATAACACGACGGTTGGCCGGACCGCGACGACGCGGGTAACGGCGCCGGCGGGGGCGCGCTACACGTTCGACGTGAACGCCTATCAGCGCGGGACCCCGCGGCATCCCGGCCCCACTTTGTCGGCGAGCCACGGGGAGACGCTGCAGGTGCGTAATGGCGGGCGCATCGTGGTCGAGCGCAGCGTGTTCGGGCGGGGCCACGCCACGCTGCAGGCCTCTCAGGGTCTCGCTGGGTAACGAGTTGGAAGCCGATAGGCGATGGGCGACGAGAGGGCAGCGAGGGTAAAAACGGGGATCGCCGGCTCCCGACTGTGAGTGGGGTTAGCCCTGCGGGATGGCGATGCGGCCCTGCCGGGGCGGACCCTCCGGCGCGTCCGCCCCGGCCATGGCCTCGCAGATGGCGTGGTCCAGGGGCAACGATTGGCCGATCGCGAACGCGGCGTCGAACGCGGCCTGCCCCAGCGCGGTCCGTACGCCGGCGATGGCGCCCTCGTAGCGCGTGTGTTCGGTGGGTGGGCGCTGCATACCGAGCGCCGCGCGTAGGGCCGTCGCGGCTCCAAAGAGGTGCGCCGCGCGAGTAGACGCCCTGCCTGCCGCGGCCACTGTCGCCAACCCTTCGAGCGCATAGGCTACGCCCCAACGCACTCCCAACTCGATATAGAGGGTAAGACTTTCCGTCAGCAGTTCTGTCGCGCGCGCGTCGTCGCCCTGCTCGTGCGCGATTTCCCCCAGGTTGTTGAGCGCGATGGCGATCGCCCCCCTGTCCCCCATCTCCCGCATGATGGCCAGGGCCTCCTCGGCGAGGGCCATGGCGCGCGCGAAGTCGCCCATCTCGCGGTAGAGCAGGCCTTGATTGCCGAGCGCCATGGCGACGTGTTTCATGTCACCCAGCGCGCGCAAGATGGTCAGACTTTCGTCGTGGAGTGGCAAGGCGCCGGGGGCGTCGCCCTGCTCTTGTTTGGCGACCGCCAGGTGGCCAAGCGTGATGGCGACCTGCCGCGTGTCCCCCAGCGCGCGCGCCAGGGTGAGGCTGCGCTCGTGCAGCGCCATGGCGCGCGCATGGTCACCCTGCTCGTGCGCGAGCATGGCCAGAGCCGTGAGGAGGTTGGCCAATCCTTTCTCGTCCTCCAACGCCTCATACATGGCCAGGCCGCGCTCGAAAAGGTGGCGGGCGTCGCGGTAATCTCCCTGAGCCTGGGCCAGGCGCGCTGCTGTGTAGAGGGCCCGCGCGTAGTGCGGGGACACGGTCGCGGCGGCGAGCCGAAGGGCCGCTTCTGTCCAGCCGCGTCCCTCCGTGGCATGGCCACGGGCGAACCAGAATCGGCCGAGCGCGTTGATCAGGCGCAGCGCCGTCGACGCTTGCCCCTCGTCGACGTTCCAGGCTAACGCCGCGCGCAGGTTGTCGTGCTCCTGCTCGAGGCGCGCCAGCCAGCGCCCTTGCTCCGGCCCCGTCAGGCGCCCATCCGCCTCCTCCGCCAACGCAAGGTAGTATGTCGCGTGGGCCCGCCGCTCGCCCTCCAGCTCGCCGCTCGCCTCCAGCCGCTCTCGGGCGTACGCGCGGATCGTTTCCAGCATAGCCACGCGCGGCTCCCCCGCATCGGCCCTGTCGGCGCCGGCGGCCCCCTCGACATCGGCCGCGGGGGCGCGGCGCAGCAGGCTCTTGTCGAGCAGCGACTCCAGCCTGTCCAGGACGTCGATCCCGAGGTCGCCCGCGGCGTCGCAGATCGCCTCGGCCGCGCTGAGGGTTGCGCCGCCCGCGAAGACGGCCAGCCGCGCGAAGAGGCGCCGCTCGCCCGCGTCGAGCAGTTCGTAGCTCCAGTCGATGGCGCCCCGTAGCGTGCGCTGCCGCTCCGTAGCGTCGCTCGCGCCGCGCGTGAGCAGGCCCAACCGATCGTCCAGCCGCGCGAGGAGCGCGGGGGGAGAGAGGAGGAGGGCGCGGGCGGCGGCGAGCTCGATGGCCAGCGGGAGTCCGTCGAGGCGGGCGCAGATGATGGCGATGGCGCGCGCGGCCTCGGGCGTGAGCGCGAGATCGGGCCGCACAGCCCGCGCGCGCTGGAGGAAGAGGACGACGGCCGGGACCTGCCCCACCTCCGCGACGATCTCCGTGTCCGGCGGCAGGTGGCGCGGGTCGGGCACGGCCAGGGGCGGCACGGCGAAGGTGTGCTCGCCACCAGCGCGCGTGGCGGCGCGGCTGGTGGCGAGCACGGTGAGCGCAGGGCAGGCCGCGAGCAGCGCAACGATCTCCGGCGCGGCGGCGGGCAACAGGTGCTCCAGGTTGTCGAGCACCAGGAGGCGCCGCACGCGCCCCAGGGACTCTTGCAGAGCCGCGAGCAGGAGCCGGCCGGGGGCTTCGCGTACATCGAGGGCACGGGCGACGGCGGAGAGGACGAGGGCGGGGTCTGCGAGCGCGGCCAGGGGCGCAAAGGCGACGCCGCCCGGATAATCGCCGGCGTCGGCGAGACCGGCGGCGACGTGCAGGGCCAGACGGGTCTTGCCGACGCCGCCGGGGCCGGTCAGCGTGAGCAGGCGCACGTCGCCGCGTTGCAGGAGGTGGGCGACGGCCGCTTCCTCGTGCTCGCGCCCGACCAGCGGCGTGAGCGCGGCCGGCAGCCCGGCGAGGGCCAGAGGTGACGGCCGCGCTATGGGACCGGCCGGGGCGTCGGCCGGGGCATCGGCCGAGGCATCGGCCGAGGCATCGGCCGGGGCATCGGCCGAGGCATCGGCCGGCGCCGCGGGGGCCGCGGGCGACGTGGGTGGTGTGGAGCCGGCGCGGGCACCGGCCGGCGTCTCGATCGATGCGCCTGCGGTAGGGCGTGGGATCGAGGCGGGGGTCGTGCGAGCGGGGAGGGCGGCGCGGAGAGCGGCGCGTCCACCCGGCGCGAGGCCCAGCGCGCCGGCGAGCAACTCCACGGTGCTGCGGCGCGGCACGCTCCCCCCGCCGCGCTCGATCTCGCTTATGGAGCGGGGGCTCACGCCCGACCGCTCGGCCAACTCCTCTTGCGTCAGCCCCGCGGCGATCCTGTGCCGCCGCACCAGGTCGCCGAACGTCGCGTGCGTTCCACTATCCATCGCGCCAGCCCTGCTCTCTAACTAGCGACAGCTAACCCCGGGCGTTAGCCTCGACCCGGCGTGGCGCCGGCGGAGGGACTGCTCCAGCCAGGGGCTGCTCTGGCCAGGGGACCGCCCGCGCGGCGAAAACTGCGAGTGGAACTGCGCGTTCTGCGTGGCGTCCGGTGGCCCGCTCGTCGTACAATAGCCCGTAGCCACGCCTCCTGCAGGCCTCCACTATCCTAATTGTAACCAGTTATAGCGGTGGGCGGGAGCGGGATGTAAAGGAGGGGAGCGCGATGGACTTGGCGCTGGTGGCAACCTGGCGCAGGACGACGGCATCGGCGTCGACACGAACGAGACCGCCGCCATCCCTAACAGCGTAGGCGTGACCATCCAGGCCGGCGCGTCGTCATCAGCGCGGCGATGTAGTAGCAGTACACCGCTATCCTTTTGGGGCGTGCCCCGCAGCGTGGTATCCTAGAGGGAGCGGATGCCCCGCATTTCGAGGGTGGGCCATGGCTTCGATTTCCCCTGATAACTACACCACGCCGGCGCACGATGCTCTGCTGGGGCAACTGGCGCGCCGGCGTTCGCGCACGCCGCAACGGCGCTTCGCCGTGGCCGGCCTCGTGATGGTCGCCGCGGTCGTCTATCTCATCTTCTCCAGCTTCGGCGCCGCCGTCACATCCGTGATCTCGCCCGGCCAGTTGCTTGGCCGCGGCGCCGCCGCCTACGGCCAGACGGTGCGGTTGCAAGGCAAGGTCGTCGGCGCGGTCGCCCCGGACCCGGCGATCTCTGCCGTGCGCTTCCGCGTCTCCGACGGGCGCTCCGCTGTGATGGTCGCCTACGGCAGCGACCTGCCGCAAGGCTTCAAGGCCGGCGCGCAGGTGGAGGCGCAGGGCGCCTACGACGGACACGTCTTCACGGCTACAACCCTGACCGCGAAGTGCCCCACCAAGTATCAGGCCGCCCCGTCGCAGTCGCAGTCGCAAGGGTAGCGGGGCTTTCCCGTGGACGGCTACCTGCGCACGGTCGCGGCCATCGCCTATAAAGACCTCGTCGTCGAGTTGCGCACACGCGAGACGCTCGTCGCCGGCGCCGTGCTCGCGCTGATCATCGTGACCATCTTCGCCTTCGCGCTCGAGCTCCCGCCGGCCACTGCGCGCGCCGTCGCCCCCGGCCTCTTGTGGTCCACGCTGGCCTTCGCCGGCGTGCTCGTTTTCGGGCGCCTGTTCGCGCCGGAGCGCGACCGCGGCTCGCTCGACGGCCTGCTGCTGGCGCCGGCCGATCCCTCGGCGCTCTACCTGGGCAAGATGGCTGGCGCGACCACCTTCATGGCCCTCGTGGGCGTCGTGGCCCTGCCCGGCCTGGCGGTGCTGACCGGCGCCCCGCTGCTGAACGCGGCTGTGCTGCCCGTGGCCCTGCTCGGGCTGCTCGGGCTCGCCGCCGCCGGCACGCTCTTCGCGGCGCTGGCGCTCTCCGGGCGGGCGCGCGATGTGCTCTTGCCTGTACTGTTCCTGCCCCTGTCCATCCCCGTCGTGCTGACTGCCACCGGCGCGACGCGCCTGGCTGTCGAGGGGGCGCCAAGCGGCGGCGCCCTCGGCGTGCTGGCCGCCTGCGACGCGCTCTACATCGCCGCCAGCACGCTATTATTTCCCTATGTCGTCGAAGAGTAGGACGAGAGGACGAGATATGTTGAGAACCTTGTCGCGCGGGCTGGACCTGCTGGTGCTGCCCGCCATCATCGCCGCGCTGGCCATGGCTTTCCTCTACGCGCCGCCCGAGAAGACGATGCACGACGTCTACCGCATCTTCTACTTCCACGTGCCGGCCGCGGCGGCCTCGTTCCTGGGCTTCGGCATCGTTTTCGTGTGCAGCGTGCAGTACCTGCGCACGCGCGAGCGCCGCTACGATGTCGTGGCGGCCGCCGCCGCCGAGGTGGGTGTGCTGTTCTGCGCCATGGGCATCGGCATGGGCATGCTGTGGGCCAGGCCCGTCTGGGGCGTCTTTTGGATCCCCGGCGACATCCACCTGCTGGCCACGGCCGTACTGTTCTTGATCTACGTGGCCTACCTGATGCTGCGCGGGGCCATCGCTGATGAGGATCGCCGCGCCCGCCTCGCCGCCGTGGTGGGCTGCTTCGCCATCATCGCCGTCCCGATCGTGTTCCTGTCTATCCGCGTCATCCACGTCGGGGACCACCCCGCGCTGACCGGCCTGGACGACCCGCGCATGACGGCCACGCTGATGTTCTGCATGACGGTGATGCTGCTGTTCTTCACCTTCATCCTGCTGCGGCGGGTGCGCCTCGAGTTCGCCCGCGAGGCCGCCGAGGACCTGCGGCGCGACTTGCTGTCCCTGGCCGAGGGGGCGCGGGCCGGCGCGACGCCGGCCGCCGGCCGCGTCGTCGCCGGCGCCGCCCCGGCCGTCCCCATTGCCGCGGTCTCCCCGGGTCCAAGCGTCGCCTTCACGGCCGGCGCCGTCGACACGCGGCCGCGTCCCTAACTATAGCTATCGGAGGTGCCATCCATGCGCGTCGACACCCTCGCCCTGATCCTGGCGGGCTTCGGCAACGTCAAGTCCACCGATGCCCTGCCGTACCTCGTCCTGGCCTACTCTGTTTTCTTCGTGGTCATCTTCGCCTACGTGATCAGCCTCTCGCGGCGGCAATCCCGCGTGCAGGACGATCTCGCTCTGTTGCGTAAGGCAATCGATGAAGAGAAACGGTAGAGATGCCCAAAGTGGGGAAGGCGCCCCAACACACTACTAGCCATTGGTAAGAAATGACAGAGACAGACTTCGGGCAGGTCGCGGCGCTGCTGGCCTTCGCCAGTGCGCTCTATACAGTCGTGTGCGCGGCTATCGGGGCCGGCCTGCGGGAGTGGCCGCGCCGGCCCGCGTTGGTGCGGAGCGCCCGGCGCGGCGTCGTGGCCACGGGCGCGCTCGTCGCGCTGACCGCGGGCGCGCTGCTCTACGCCCTGTGGACGCACGACTTCAACGTCGTATACGTGGCCGAGCACAGCAACCTCGAAGAGTCGCACGTCTACGACTTCACCTCACTGTGGGCCGGGCAGGCCGGCTCGCTGATGCTGTGGTGCCTCATGCTCAGCATCTTTGGCGGCCTCGTAGTGTGGCAGAACCGGGGCGAGCGCAATCGCGCGCTCATGCCCTGGGTCATCGCCGTGCTGATGGCTTACCAGGTCTTCTTCCTGGGCCTCATCAACTTCGTGGTCGAGTCGCCCTGGACGCGCTACCCGCTCGACCGGACGCCGCCCGACGGCAAGGGCCTGATGCCCCTCTTGCAGAATCCGCTCATGACTATCCATCCGCCCGCGCTCTACACCGGCTACGTGGCGCTCGGCGTGCCCTTCGCCTTCGCCATGGCCGCCTTGATCACGGGCCGCGTGGGCGACGAGTGGATCACGGCGACGCGGCGCTGGACGCTTTTCGCCTGGATCTTCCTCGGCTGCGGGCTCTTGCTCGGCG
>JAABUX010003177.1_pt1 | contig 22082 bp, 13 predicted proteins | sample 5561851 | NCBI WGS metagenome assembly JAABUX01 (sample SAMN10711883, study PRJNA513361) | rock metagenome | isolation source: Antarctica rocks | place: Antarctica: Victoria Land, Richard Nunatak red sandstone | collected 2016-01-03 | reverse complement strand
CACACATGGGACAACGAGAAAAAGGCTGTGTGGAAAGCAGAGACACGCACAGCGTTCCTTCCTGGGAAGAGACTGAGGTCAACTCAAGGCCAGAAGGGAGGGCAAGGAAGGGATTGATGGACATCTGAGTAGGGAAAAGCTCCATGAGAAGAAAATGTGAAAGAACAGTTGTTCTTCATTTTATCACACATGACCCGATCACCAAAAGCGTACCACACTCGTTTACCAGCAGTGTCACTCTTAGTGAAATCTCTTCTATAGAGTGGCAAAGATCATCCGATTTATGCGCAAGGAAACAGTCTCTCCATTTTAAAAACTCATCCTTCATCAAGAGTGGGTCTTACACACTCTTCACCTCATTTACCACTACTCTTTGGTAAATTTATTCACTTGTGCAACGACAAAATGATGTGTCACGTCCAGTGATGGATGGCAAAATTTAGCGAATGGGTTCAGGCTATAGGCATTTTGGGGTAATTCTCTGTCAAAGTCTGGACAGAAACCGGTTTCTGATTTACAGTTGCTTTGTCAACACGACGCATTTTGTCTCGTCGTAGGGCAATGATGCTCACACATCGTTTTTCTGTCCGAAGAGTGACTGTGCAGGAGGAAGCAGGCACAACAAGCTGACGATCCAGGTCTCTCTCCTTTCTTATAGGAAATAGCATACCCATCGTGTGTTCTTCTGTTTGGAACAGCGATCGTGAGCCTTGTCGTCCTGTTGTCTCGTTGTTCTCCTGTTGTCACGCTTACTGTGGAAACTGATCTCTGGTTTCCACGTCTGCTACCTTCGTCTGTCGAAGGAGAGGTGAGGATATCCTTGCTTCGCAACGTCTTATTCATTCTTGGAAAGGGGTATTTCATGCATATGTTTCCTCAAGGGGAGCAGGCAACTGGTTCCCAACAACATCGTCCACCAACGATCCTTCGAGGTGTGACCCTCCTCCTCATCGTCTCACTACTGGTGGCAGCTATCAGCGTCGTCTCCTCTCATGGAACACACAAAGCCCACGCCGACACCACCTGGACGCCCGTCTGGGGCGATGATTTCAATGGAGCCGCTGGTACAGGCGTCAATACCTCCAACTGGCGCTACGATACTGGGACAGGCTGGGGCACCGGCGAGATCGAGACCATGTCCAAGAGCACCGCCAACGTGCAGCAGGATGGAAGCGGTCATCTCAAGATCACTGCTCTCCGTGACGGAAATGGCAACTGGACCTCTGGGCGCATTGAGTCACAGCGTGCAGATTTTGCAGCTCCTGCTGGTGGTCAGTTACAGGTGAGTGCCTCCATTGAGCAACCTAACGTCTCGGGGGCTGCGGCTGCTGGCTACTGGCCTGCGTTCTGGATGCTCGGTGCCCAATTCCGGACAGACCATAACTGGCCCAACGACGGGGAAATCGATACGATGGAAGATATCAATGGACTCAGTTCTGTGTTCGGGACTCTGCATTGTGGTGTCGATCCGGGCGGTCCCTGTCATGAAACCACTGGTCTCGGGAGTGGACAACATGCGTGTCCCGGGTGTCAGACTGGTTTCCATACGTACTCGGTGATTGTCGATAGAAGCGTTTCGCCTGAACAAATTCGCTGGTATCTGGACGGGGCCAACTACTTCACGGTCAGTGCCAATCAGGTGGATGCGACGACGTGGGCGAACGCGGTGGATCACGGCTTCTTTATCATCTTTGACCTGGCGATGGGTGGTGCCTTCCCCAATGCGTTTGGTGGTGGTCCAACCTCCGCGACCCAATCTGGGGCATCCATGATCGTTGATAACGTGCAAGTCTCCACATCGGGTGGCTCTGGTAGCGGGGTAACCCCTACTCCTACTTCCACGACACCGGCACCTACTCCTACTTCCACACCGTCAGGGAGCGGCTTCACCCAAAGTGCAAGCAGCGTTGGTCCCCATCAGGCGCAGCTCAGCTTCCGACCCAATGGCTGGACAGCAGGCTATGTCATTGCGCATTATCAGTTTGCAAATGGAGCACAGCAAAACGTGAATATGACCTATACGAGCGGTGCTGGGAGCTGGCAGTATACCATTAGTGGCTTGAGTCTGGAAACGGTCATCTACTACTCATTTACCTATCAGCAAAATGGACTTCAGTATGATACTGGGTCCTACAGCTATATCTTTTAAGGAGAAGGAGGTACCCAATGCACATGTTTCCTCAAAGGGATCAGGCAAACGCTCCCCGGCATCGCCGTCCATCCCAGGTTCTGCGACTGGTCACAGTCTTGGTGATTGTCACACTGATAATCGCAGGCGTCGGTATCTTCTCCTCGCGTGGGACCCCCAAAGCCCATGCCGCCTTTGCTTCGCCAACCTCGTCTTCCGTAATCTCACATCCTACAGGTCGTCATGTCTTCTGGAAGCCCGGTCATCTTCCAGCGACACACGCTCACGCGGCGGCGGCAAATAATCTTGCGTATAATGGCGGATCTGTGATGGCAGAAACCACGAATATCTATGCCATCTTTTGGGAGCCCAATGGTCAGGTTTCAGCAAACTACCATGCCTTGATTGAACGATACTTTCATGACGTTGGTGGCAGTCCTCTGTACCAGAACAACACCCAGTACACCCAATCCAGCGGCGGTTCCCCGACGAATAGTCGCCTTGCTGGGAGTTGGACAGATACCGGTGGGTATCCCAATAGTCCTCTGCTAGATGCGGATATTCAGCAGGAGGTAAGTCATGCAATGGCCGTCAATGGTTGGAGTGCCAGCAGTGACAATGCCTTTTTCGTCTTTACCCAGTCGGGAGCCGATCTGTGCTTTGATAGTTCCCACTCAAGCTGTGCGAGTAATGCTTTTTGTGCCTATCATAGTGCCTTTGGCAACGGTGTCATCTATGCAGCGATGCCCTACGCGGCTAGCTTTCATTGTGGCAGTGGCATGAAACTTCCCAACAATGATGATGCTGATTTGACGATTAACGTCACTTCTCATGAACAGATGGAGGCGGCGACTGATCCCTATCCGAGCAGTGGATGGGTAGACGCGAATGGTCAGGAAATTGGTGACAAGTGCGCCTGGAACTTCGGTTCCGTCAATGGTGATGGATCGAACGTCAGTTGGAATGGAGATCATTACCTTGTCCAACAAGAGTGGGATAACGCAATGAGCGGGTGTACGCTTGTAGCTACAGGTGGTGGTGGGACGTACTACAAAATCATCAACCGCAATAGTGGGCAGGCTTTAGATATCAGTGGCCTCTCCACGGCCACTGGTGGCCCAGCCATCCAATGGCCCTACAGTGCGGGAGCCAATCAGCAATGGCAAGAAGTCCCTGCCAATGGGGGCTACAAACTAATCAATCGCAATAGTGGGTTGCTCCTCGATGATCCAGGTTACTCCACTACCAATGGAACCCAACTGGATCAATGGAGTGACACCAATGGCTCCAATCAGTGGTGGAACCTGGTCTCGGCTGGCAACGGCTACTATTATCTGGTCAATCAGAGTAGCGGCCTCTACGCCGACGTCTCCGGAGGCTCAACGGCCAATGGTGCCACCGTCCTCCAGTGGCCTGGAAACGGCGGTGCAAACCAACAGTGGCAAGTGAGCGCCGTTTAGGGATACAGATGGAGGTACACAGGAACTTTTTCTCTGGGAGACAGAGATTAGAAGCAGATCTGCTTCTAATCTCTGCCAGAGCATTGAGATGCCAGAGCACGTTTGCTCTTTTGCTTCATTCGTAAGTATACGTGATATGCCCACGATGAATATCTCTCATAAAAAGAAGGATCTTTCTATGCAACATCAAAACGATCTCTTTTCAAGAAATTCAGAGTTCATGCACTCGTCCGGGCGTCTGCTCCTGATTAGTGTGATACTCCTTACACTTCTCTTCGCTGCTTTTCTCGAAGTGAGAAGCACCGTCTTCGCGAAAAACTTTACAGCTCAGACGGCTGCCGCCGCACCAGCGAACACCGCCGTGACCACCTATCATAACGATAATTTGCGCACTGGCCAGGATACTCATGAGACGAGTCTTACCACCAGCAATGTAAACAGCAGCCGGTTTGGCAAACACGTCACGTACCCTGTCGATGGGCAGGTGTATGCTCAACCGCTCTACCTGCCAAATGTCTCTATGAATGGCACGGCCCATAATGTCGTCTACGTCGCCACCGAAAATGATAGCGTGTATGCTTTCGATGCGGATCAGACGGCGGCCATTGCTCCGCTGTGGAAAACCAGTTTTACTGGCCCGAATGTGACACCCGTCCCTGCGGGCGACGTTTTTACTCGCTACCCAAACCATGATATCGATCCGCAGATCGGCATCACCAGCACACCCGTCATCGATCCGGCTACCAATATCCTCTATGTGGTGGCGATGACCAAAGAAAACGGACAATACTTTCAGCGCATTCATGCCATTGATGTCACAACCGGTGCAGAGAAGGCTGGTAGTCCGCTAGCCATTCAGGCCTCCGTCGCTGGCACGGGCACTGATAGTTCCGGTGGCCAGGTGCATTTCAATGTGAAAACAGAGAATCAGCGCCCGGCTTTGCTCCTACTCAATGGAAACGTCTATATCTCCTGGGCAAGCTTTGGGGATACCGATCCCTATCATGGCTGGCTCATTGGCTATCACTACACTGGCTCGGCACTGCAACAGGTGGGCGCAGGAGCGTATAATGATACCCCCAATGGTACAGAGGGTGGCATCTGGATGAGTGGGGATGGACCTGCCGCCGATAGTAGTGGCAATATGTATCTCATAACCGGCAATGGCACCTATAATCTCAATACGGGCGGACGCGATGCGGGCGATAGTTTTCTCAAGCTGAACACGCAGAATGGCTTGAGCGTCTCGGACTACTTCACGCCGTTTAACCAGTCCTGCCTGGCTACCGCTGATGCCGATCTCGGTTCAGGTGGAGAGGTGCTCCTTCCTGATCAGACCAATACCGCGCATCCACATCTGATCATTGGTGCCGGAAAAGAAGGGCGTGTCTACGTCGTTGACCGCGACAATATGGGACACTTCACCAACGATCCCAACTTGAGTTGCGGCACGTCCGAAGTCAACCAGACGACAAGCGATAAAGTGGTGCAAGAGTTACCCCCCGGGACCATCAGTGGCGATTTCTCAACCCCGGCCTATTGGGCATCTACCGGTCATGAGAGGGTCTACATGAGTGGTATCGATGATACGCTCAAAGCGTTTCAGGTGGACAATGATACCCTCTCATCTTCACCAACATCGCGAACGCCTGAGAGCTTTGCCTTCCCAGGAGTCACCCCTTCGGTCTCCGCGAATGGCAATACCAATGGCATTGTCTGGGTTGTCAGCCCTCCTGCCTCTTGTAGCGGTAACGGCTGTAATCCCAATGGCCCTGGCATTCTCCGCGCCTATGATGCAACGAACCTGGGCACCGAACTCTATAACAGCACGCAGAATGCTTCACGCGACCAGCTCGATAGTTATACCAAGTTTTCGGTGCCTACGATTGCCAATGGCGAGGTCTTCGTCGGCACATATACCAGTCTCTCAATCTATGGCTTGCTCAGTACATCCGGTGGCACCTTCAATCCTAACGGTCATTACAAGCTGGTGAACGTCAATAGTGGGAAGAATCTGGATGTGACAGGAGCCTCGACGGCTGATAGTGCCCAGGTCATTCAATGGCACGACACTGGCGGCACCAACCAGCAGTGGAATATTGTCGCAGTCGGAAGCGCGTATAAATTGGTGAACGTCAATAGTGGGAAGAATCTGGATGTGACAGGAGCCTCGACGGCTGATAGTGCCCAGGTCATTCAATGGCACGACACTGGCGGCACCAACCAGCAGTGGAATATTGTCGCAGTCGGAAGCGCGTATAAATTGGTGAACGTCAATAGTGGGAAGAATCTGGATGTGACAGGAGCCTCGATGGCTGATAGTGCCCAGGTCATTCAATGGCACGACACTGGCGGCACCAACCAGCAGTGGAATATTGTGCAGGTTCCCTAAAAAAGCATGCAGGGAGGAGCCAGAGGTATGCTGCGGGCCTACTTCTCGCATGCTCGGATACATTGTGTTTTCAAGATTGTTGGTGGGAATGGCTCCCCCGATGGAAGCACGAAAGAAAAGGAATTCGATGAGGAAAAAAAAGATTGCGCGGCGTCGCTTTTTGGAACTTTCAGCACATACTACCGCATGTACCGCGGTTGGCGGTACGTTAGGAGCATTTTTTTGGCAAGATGCTCAGAGGGCGGCAGCCGCTACCACGTATAGTCCTCCCAGTTCTAACCGCGTTGATACGCTTATAGACAATGGTTGGAAGTTTTTTAAAGGTGACGTCAGCGGGGCGCAGGCTCCCTCTTTCAACGACGGCGGTTGGTCTGACGTAAACCTACCGCATACATGGAACAATATCGATGGCGAAAACGGTGGTACTTATTATCGCGGTATCGCGTGGTATCGTCTGCATTATATGGTGCCAGCAAGTGCTGCTGGTCGTAAGCTCTATCTGCAATTTGATGGGGCCAGCCTTGTCGCCGACGTCTATGTCAATGGTACCTATCTGGGCGAGCACCAGGGCGGCTTTGCCACTTTTCGCTTCGATGCTACTTCCGCACTGAAGGTTGACGCTCCTAACGTCATTGCGGTGAAAGTGAACAACGCTTCCAGTACGAATATTCCCCCTCACAATGGTGATTTCACCGTCTTTGGTGGTCTCTATCGCGATGCGCATCTGGTGATCACAGACAAGGTCCACATGCAGATGGACGATTACGGGTCCTCGGGTCTTTTCTTACGCCAGACCAATGTCAGTTCAGCGTCCGCCAATCTGCGTGTGACCGCCGAGGCATGGAATGACAACGGCACGCCACAGAATGTGACACTCAATACAATGATTGTGGATGCAACAAATAGGGTTGTGCAGACGCTCTCTTCGACGCAACTTATAGCGGCCAATACTGGTTCTACCTTTGTGCAGACGACGACGCTGGCTCATCCGCACCTGTGGGATGGTCGGGCTGATCCCTATCTGTACCGTGTGTATGCACAGCTACAGGTAGGTACGTCGGTCAGAGATGTTGTGAGCGCGCCATTAGGGTTCCGCTCATATTCTATTGATCCCAACAATGGCTTCTTCCTCAATGGTCATTATCTCGATCTGCATGGCGTCAATGTACATCAGGACCATATCGACCAGGGCTGGGCCATTAGCACTGCAGAACAGGACCAGGATTTCAGCCTGATGACCCAGATGGGGGTGAATGTGATCCGCACATCGCACTATCAGCATGCTCAGCGTTTCTATGATAATGCAGATGCCAATGGAGTTATTATCTGGTCTGAGCAGCCGATCATTGGCAGCATTATCAATTCCGCTGCCTTCACCCAGAGTGCGAAGCAGCAGATGACCGAGATGATTCGCCAGAACTACAACCATCCCGCGATCATTTTCTGGAGTATCGCCAACGAAGTGGGCAATGATGCCAATACCAATACGCTGCTCCAGGCGCTCAACGACGTTGCACATACGCAAGACCCCGACCGCATTACGACGCTGGCGAGCAATTCCACTCCGGGTAATGCTGAATCGAAACATACCGATACGCTGGGCTATAATCGCTACAGTGGTTGGTATGGTGGGAGCTATAACGACATCGGTGGGTACCTAACCAGCACGCATCAGAGCTTCCCCAACATGAGCTTCGCGCTAAGTGAATTTGGCGCAGGAGCGAGCGTCTTTCAACATCAAGATCCGCCAACCCAGCCAGTCGCGTCCAGTAATTTCCATCCGGAGGAGTGGCAGGCGCTCTTTCACGAGGCGTACTGGCAGGCGTTGAAGGCCAGGCCTTATGTATGGGGGAAGTTTGTCTGGGTCATGTTTGATTTTTCCTCCGCTGGACGCCATGAGGGCGATCATGCTGGCCGCAACGACAAAGGACTGGTCACCTACGATCGGCAAACGTGCAAGGATGCTTATTACTGGTATAAGGCCAATTGGACAAATACGCCGTTTGTCTATATTACTGATCGGCGTTTCGTCAATCGGACGTTGCCGACCGCGAATATTAAGATTTACGCCAATACCAGTTCGGTCACCCTGACGGTCAATGGCGTTTCGTTGGGCACAAAGATCAGCTCAAACCATATCTTCCTCTGGCCAAACGTCGCATTACATGCAGGGAACAACATGGTACAGGCAAATAGCACGCAAAATGGCAATATCTACCAGGATACGGTGACGTGGAACAGGGCGTAAGCCTTGTACCATCGACATTACTATTAAGGTGTAAATCCCAACATGAAACGGGTCTTACACACTTTAGGTGAAGCCCATTTTACACCTATTAAATGGTTTTTCATGTAGAAAAGCTTTTCTTCTCTTCTTACAGCGCATGAAGGCCTTTTAGGCCCACTGGCCTACCAGTGTGAGAGTGACCAAAGGAGACGACGTACCAGAGAACGAGAATTGAGGGAGTGCATACATTGGCTCTACAGGCTCTTATACAGATATTGAAGACCGTCGGTGTATCGTGATAGACAACCGGGGAACGTGAGATATTCCCGAGAGAAAAGCCTTCTTTCAGGGAAGAAAAACTTCCTTTTGAGTGCAAGAACGCACAGAAAGAGCGAACTTAGCCTCAGTTCTACGGTACGTCGTCTCCTTTGGTCACTCTCACACTGGTAGGCCTATGGTGACCCCATAGAGAGGTTTCCTTGTGATGAGGTTTTTGATATTCTACAAGGAAACCTCTCCTTTTTCCTTTTTCGTTGCTCAGCTTTTTAGAATGGGAAAGCCCTGGAGCCGAAAACGGGGAGTAAAAATGTCGGGACCCCGTGGGCAATACTGTAACAGAAACGATGAGGGGAACAGAAGCTTTCTTTATGAAATAAGGCAAAAATATAAAATTCAAGCTTACCTATCTATTTGAGTAGACCTAACTACAATGTATACGTCAAGATGTCTATACCAATAGTCACTGAACTCTTGACAGAAACCGGTTTCTGATTTACAGTTCTTGTAGTGAGCTGTATGTGTTACATACATTCACGGCAAGGATGCAAAAGCATATTTCTCTATTTGAATGCAAAGGAGCAAAGGGACAGCATGTGCAATCATCTGATGATGCAGGATACAGCACGCTTTGTGAGCGTCTCGAAGGCAACGGTCTTGCCAGTTTTCAGCTATCATCCATCTATACATCTATTTTCTCGTCGCATGCTACAACCGAGCAAAAACCACCCTCCTTCCTTTCGCAGAAATGTAGTAACACAGGTTGTCCTGTTCTATAGCGAACAGGAATTGCTGGTAGCATCTTGTCGTCATACTGCTTTGTTTTCATACTTTTGACATACTTCCGTGGAAACTGCCTTCCAGTTTCCACATGTCTACCAGAGGTGAGGATGTCCTTACCTCACTACATCTTATCGTGTTTTAGAAGGAGGTACCCAATGCACATGTTTCCTCAGGGGGATCAGGTAAACGCTCCCCAGCATCGCCGTCCATCGCAGGTGCGGCGAATTGTCACATTCTTGTTGATTGTAATACTGATGATCGCAGGCGTCGGCGTCGTATCCTCGTTTGGGGCCCGTAAAGCCCATGCCGATACTACCTGGACTCCCGTCTGGAGTGAGGATTTCAATGGAGGGGCTGGCACAGGGGTCGATACATCGAACTGGCTCTATGATACTGGAACCGGTTGGGGCACGGGCGAGGTCGAGACCATGTCCAGTAGCACAGCGAACGTGCAGCAAGATGGAAATGGTCACCTGAATATCACCGCTCTCCGCGATGGTAATGGCAACTGGACCTCTGGGCGCCTCGAGACTCAGCGCACCGATTTTGCCGCCCCAGCCGGTGGTCAGTTACAGGTGAGTGCCTCCATTCAGCAACCCAACGTATCGGGTGCGGCAGCGGCGGGCTACTGGCCTGCATTCTGGATGCTCGGCGCACAATATCGCGTGGACCATAACTGGCCTAACGATGGCGAAATCGACACCATGGAAGATGTCAATGGACTCAGTTCCGTGTTCGGGACTCTGCACTGTGGTGTCGATCCGGGCGGTCCTTGCAATGAAACAACTGGTATTGGCAGTGGACAACATGCGTGTCCTGGGTGTCAGACTGGTTTTCACACGTACTCGGTGATTGTCGATAGAAGTGTTTCGCCCGAACAAATTCGTTGGTATCTGGACGGGAACAACTACTTCACGATCAGTGCCAACCAGGTCGATGCGACGACATGGGCGAACGCGGTGGATCATGGCTTCTTTATCATTCTCGATCTGGCGATGGGTGGTGGCTTCCCCAACGCATTCGGCGGTGGTCCAACATCCGTAACCCAGTCTGGCGCCTCGATGATCGTCGATAATGTGCAAGTATCGACCATGAGTAGCTCTGGCGGTACCGGCGGATATAGCTATATTAAGAACCGCAACAGTGGCAAGGTCCTCGATGATACTGGCTGGTCTACCGCCAATGGCACCGCCATTGAGCAGTGGGATCAGGGTAGTGGACAAGCCAACCAGGAGTGGAGTCTCGTCTCTACCGGGGATGGCTACTACTATATCCAGAACCGCTTTAGCGGCAAGGCTCTCGACGATACCGGTTGGTCTACCGCCGCTGGCACCACCATTGAGCAGTGGGATCAGGGTAGTGGACAAGCCAACCAGGAGTGGAGTCTCGTCTCTACCGGGGATGGCTACTACTATATCCAGAACCGCTATAGTGGCAAGGCTCTCGACGTGACTGGCTGGTCTACCGCCAATGGAACCACCATTGAGCAGTGGGATCGGGGCAATGGACAAGCCAATCAGGAATGGCAACTGACCGCAGCGTAGGTGTGGAGATGGAGGCTCAGTGAGCCTCCATCCTGCTCTGTTTGTCCATTCATCCGGGCAAGTACAGGTAGATAGAGTAAATGCTAATAGAAAGGACTGGTTACCATTCATGAAGAATCGTTTCAATCGTCGCCGATTTTTGGAACTATCGGCCGGGGCCACGATAGTCGCCTCTGGTCTGGGTCCCCTCACCGCTCACGCTCAGGGTGCTGTTTCCACCTCAATCACGCTCAATGGAGGTGGAAGTGGGCGTCCATTCGACGGAATTGGTGCCATCAGCGGGGGAGGAGGCAATTCACGCCTCCTGATCGACTATCCCGAACCCTACCGCACACAGATTCTCGATTATCTTTTCAAACCCAATTATGGAGCAAATCTGCACATTTTAAAGGTCGAGGTTGGAGGAGATACCAACTCAACCGATGGCTCAGAGCCAAGCTTTATGCACACAGCCACCGACCAGAACTTCAATCGTGGCTATGAATGGTGGTTGATGAAGGAGGCCAAAGCACGCAACCCCAACATCAAGCTCTATGGTCTGGCCTGGGGCGCACCGGGATGGATTGGGACAACAGGTGCCACGGTCTGGGATCCCAACAATTTGTTCTGGTCACAGGACATGGTCAACTACTATATTGCCTGGATCAAAGGGGCGAGTTCCCAGCATGGGCTGACCATTGACTATATTGGAGGATGGAACGAGAAAGGTTACAACAAGTCGTTTTTCGAAGCACTCCATAGTGCCATTCAGTCCAATGGCCTTGCAACGAAAGTCGTTGGTGCTGATTCAGGCTGGGATGTTGCCGATGCAATGCTGAGCGATTCAACCTTTAATGCGTCGATTGACATTGTCGGTTCCCACTATCCTTGCACAGGCGGTGATGGGGGCAGTGCCACCTCATGTACGAATACCGCCAACGCGAAAAGTTTGGGCAAGCCCTTGTGGGCTAGCGAGAATGGCTCGCAGGACGAGAATAGCGGCGCGATTCCTATGGCGCGTGCCATCAATCGTGGGTATATTGATGGGAAGATGACCGCGTATATTAACTGGCCTTTGATTGCAGCAATTTATACGAATTTGCCCTACAATACGGTTGGATTGATGGTGGCCAATCAACCCTGGTCAGGCAACTATAGTGTTGGCAAGCAAACGTGGGTGACTGCCCACACCACGCAATTTGCTCAACCAGGGTGGAAGTACATTGACGGTGCCTGTGGGTATCTGGGTGGGAGCAACAGCAACGGGAGCTATATCACCCTCAAATCGACCAATGGCAGGGACTATAGTGTGATCATCGAAACAGTCGATGCTACGGCCAGCCAGACTGTCAGCTTCCAGACCAGCAATGGCCTCTCAACGGGAACGGTGTACGTCTGGGCGACCAACCTGAACTCCGGTAGTTCCGGTGACTACTTCGTGCAGCAGGCGAGTGTCACACCGTCAGGTGGAGCCTACTCGCTTACCTTGCAGCCAGGGTACATCTATACTCTCTCCACGACCACTGGTCAGGGGAAGGGGACCATTAGTGGCCCGCCACCCACTTCACTAAGCCTGCCGTATTCCGACAACTTCCAGAGTTACTCCGTTGGTCAGGAAGCACGCTACTTCTCAGATCAGAACGGTGCCTTTGAAATTGCCGCGGCAGGTGGTGGACGCAGTGGTCTGGTGATGCGTCAGATGGCTCCTATCGCGCCTCATAACTGGGAAGACCCAAGCGATCCCTATACATTACTGGGAGACGTGACCTGGAGCAATTATACTGTGAGCAGCGATGTCTTGTTGGAGCAGGCCGGGTACGTCGAGCTTATGGGTCGCCTGGGGACGATACAGCGCTCTCCTGCAAAAATTAACGCGTATTATTTGCGCGTGACTGATGGCGGTGCCTGGAGTATTCTAAAGAATAGTATCAGTGGGACCATTACGACCCTCAATGCTGGCAGCATTGCTTCGTTGGGAACCAATACCTGGCATACCCTCGCACTGGCCTTCCAAGGCAGCACCATTACAGCGACCATCGATGGGAAGACCGTTGGCACAGCCACTGATGGCAGCTACGGCACGGGTCAGGTGGGAGTCGGCGTGAGCGGTTGGCAGAACGCGCAGTTTGCTAACTTTAGCGTGACAGCGAACGGTACAACGAACACAGGAACCTATTATAATCTGGTTAACGTGAACAGTGGTCTGGTGCTTGATGTTTCCAGTGCTTCGGTCGCTACGGGTGGGTTCATCGTTCAGTCTCCCAGTAGCGGCGCGACCAGCCAGCAGTGGCAACTGGTGCCTGCGGGCAGTGGGTACTATAGTGTGGTCAATCGCAACAGTGGTCTGGTGCTTGATGTCACTGGCGGGTCAACAACCCCAGGCACTCAGCTTGAGCAGTGGACTGGGAATGGTAGGGCAAACCAGCAATGGCAGTTTAACGGTACCAATGGAGCCTATACCATTGTCAACAAGAATAGTGGTTTGCTCGTCGATGTGAGTGGAGGCTCAACAGCACGTGGCGCACAGGTTATCCAATGGACTGGCACTGGCGGGACGAACCAGCAATGGCAGCTCGTCGCTGTTCCGGCTGCTGGAATGACGTACGAACTGGTGAATCGTCATAGTGGCCAGGTCATAGATGTCAATGCTGGCTCGACCTCCAACGGGGGGACGATTATCCAGTACCCCGATCATGGTGGTTCGAACCAGTTGTGGCAGTTTGTTGACGCGGGCGGCGGGTATCTCACCCTGGTCAATGGCAACAGTGGTCTGGCACTGGAGGTTCCTGGCTTTTCGACAGCCAATGGTGTGCAGCTTGATCAGTGGACGCAGAACGGCGGTGCAAATCAACAGTGGTTGTTTACCAGCATTGGTGCTGGCTACTACACTATAACGAACCGTAACAGCGGTCAACTCGTTGCGGTCAGCGGAGCCTCAACCGCGAATGTCGCGGCCATTGTCCAGGAACCCGCTGATAACGGCGCGGAGCAACAGTGGTCACTCACGCTGATTTCGTAGATCAGTTCTATGATACAACTGAATCCACCCCTGCCAATCTCTAGTGGGGTGGGTTTGGGGGTCGAGTATTAACCCGATACTGTTGCTTAATTGCTCCCATCCTCAAGCAGCCTTCAGTGCAGCAAAGCGTGACGTGCGCGTCTTGGCATAAGGAACTCCTTCTTTCCAAGAAGGGGTCACTATATTATTGATACCACTGGCGAATCCCCTGACTTGTCAAGCATGGTCAAGCTGCGATCGGAACAGGCTCGGAACTCATGAGTTTTTTAAACGGAGAGCGTCGCGTCTGTGCATGAGTTTTTCCCATCAGCCATACTCCCATGCGAACCAGATTCAGTGAGGCTGCAACGAACAGATGCTGCAGTCGTGTTTTGGTCAGGCCGATATAACGTGAGTGACGTAAGTCAAATCCTCGCACTCCTTGGCCCTGCGTTAAGGAAGACGCCTTGTAGCCGCAAAGTAGATAAGTGTGGCACAGTTTTTGGGGAAGCAACCCTTTACGCAATGGTGGTTTGGGAGAGAGGAATGCGCTCCGTCATATCAAGCGTAAAGGGGGTTTGCCCATGGCTGGAACAGGAAGTCGGAAGAGGAATGTAGCCATTCTAGGCTACAAGGGCGAGAAAAGAAGGTGTTTCTCCGAAAAAACCTCTTGAGAAACTGAGAAAGCAGAACAATGGCTTCTGTGGACCTTGTATATGAGAAAGCATCAGGGCACATGCGAGGAGAAACGGGAACGGTGAGATATGTCCATCCAGTCCACAACCCCGAAAACGGATGGCAGCGAAACTTTCGACCTCTCCGATCGCCCAGGTATCCTCTTTCCTCTTCCGAATTTCTGTTCCTACCAGCCGCAAACCCCATCACTGGGCGAGTGATGTCCTCGGTGGATATCTCTTTGGAGGACTACTCCTTGGAATAACACTCTGGATATACTTCGGCTCGAAGACAAGAGGTATCTGGGCACCAAAGGCGAATTCTGCTACAATATCGTCTTCTCGAGTTGTTCCAGCAAAGCCGGAAGAGTCATAAAGAACACATGCAGAGGGGAGCATTCTATGCTACAAGAACAGCGTCTGGAGGGACTGTCAGAGCGCGAGGCCGTGGCACAACGTGGACGCGGACATGGCAATGATAGAACTCAGCAAACAGGGCGTACCTATTGGCAGATTGTGCGTGAGGTGGTCTTTCCTCTGGTCAACACCATCCTCTATGTCCTCTGCATTGCTCTCCTGCTCCTGGGTCAAATCTCAGAAGGGCTGATTTCTTTCGCGGTGGTGCTGTTGAACGTCCTCATCAGCATCATCCAGGAAGTGCGTGCGAAGCGTCTCCTTGATCGCATCACGCTCTTAACTCGCCCCAAAGCAACCGTCATACGCGATGGACAAGAGCGCGGTGTTGACCCACACGAACTTGTGCTGGGCGACCTGTTGACGGCCCAGGCGGGCGACCAAATTGTGGTAGACGGACCTGTGGTGAGTAATGCTCGTCTTGAGGTCGATGAATCCTTGCTCACGGGCGAATCGGTTCCCGTTCCTAAACAAACAGGCGACACCCTCTACTCAGGCAGTTTCTGTCTCACTGGTCGTGCCTACTACCGCGCGGAAAAAGTTGGCAGCGAAAGCGTTGCTGGTCAGTTGACCGCTAGTGCTCGTACCTTCCGTCGCGTCTTGACTCCTTTGCAGCGCACCATCAACTCGATTATCCAATCGCTTCTGCTCGTGGCGCTTTACATCGAGTCGGTTCTCGTCCTCTATGCACTCGCGAACCGAGCCTCGATTGTGGACGTGGTACGCATGTCTGTAGTGATCGTTGGCATCGTTCCCATTGGCTTACTCCTCGCAAGCAGTGTTGCCTATGCCCTTGCTGCCTTACAGATCGCAGGCAAGAACGCTCTCGTGCAGCGACTGAGTGCCATCGAGTCCCTGAGCAATGTGCAGGTACTTTGCCTGGACAAGACAGGGACTCTGACGACCAATGCTCTTATGCTTGAGCACGTCCATGCCTTTCGCATTCCAGAGGCAGAACTCCGACATCTGATGGGTGTGTTTATTGCCAGCGTGACGAGCCAGAATGCCACCAGTCGTGCCATTGGTGCAGGACTGCAAGAGACAGGGCGGGCACTCCCTCTCCGCGAGGAGATTCCCTTTTCCTCATCCTACAAGTGGAGTGGCTTCTCCAGCGATGATGCAGACCTTCCAGGTATCTATATACTTGGCGCACCTGAGATTCTGACTCCGTTCTTGCATCCTGGTGCCGATCTAGGGACCTTCGCTCGCGAAGAAACAGCATTGGGAAGGCGGGTGCTCCTCTTCGCCTCTTTCCAGAACCTTGTTTCCCTACGTAAGTCTCTGGGTGAACCGGTCTTGCCAACGGAGATGATCCCACTTGGGGTGGTGAGTCTGAGTGACGAACTGCGCCCTCAGGTGCGCGAAACGCTCGGGAGCTTCGCCCAAATTGGCATTCAGATCAAGGTGATTTCTGGTGACAACCCTCAGACCGTTGCTGCGCTTGCTCAGCAAGTGGGCATAGCACATAGTGAACGTCTGGTGTCGGGCAGCGATTTGGCGACCATGGACGAGGCACACTTTGCTCAGGCTGCTGAGCAGGCGACCATCTTCGGACGCATCACGCCAGAGCAGAAATCACGTCTCGTGCAAGCATTACGAGGGCGTCACTGGTATGTAGCAATGGTGGGTGATGGCGTCAATGATGTCCTTTCCCTCAAACAGGCCAACCTGAGCATCGCGATGGAGAGTGGGAGTCAGGCGACGCGTGGAGTCGCAGATATGGTGTTGCTTGACGACTCGTTTGCCGCTCTTCCTCTCGCCTTTGCTGAAGGACAACGTGTCCGTAATGACATGTGGAACGTGATCAAACTGTTTTTGACCCGCATTAGCTACCTGGTGTTATTGCTCTTCATCATTCCCATTGCTGGCGGTTTTCCGTTTGCTCCCAAGCAGGCGTCCATTCTCCAATTCATTACAGCAAGCATCATCTCGGTGGCGGTGGTCGCATGGGCACGTCCAGGTCTCTCATCCCAGAAGAACGTGGTTCGCTCGTTCGTCTATTTCATCTTGCCTGCCACCTTCACACAGAGCCTCGTTGGGTTTGCCATCTATGCACTCATACTTCAACTGGCATCACAACACAACGGGAATGCAGCACAGGCGCAAGCAGTCGCCCAAAGTGCCTTAACGACCTTCTCCGTGTTGGGTGGGCTGCTCATGATTCCCTTTGTGGTACCACCGACGACCTTCTGGACAGGAGGCAGCGAACTGAGTGGGGACTGGCGACCCACCGTGCTTGCACTAGGCATGGTGGTGGTCTTTCTTGTCATCGTTGTTCTCCCTGGCGTGCGTTCTTCAGCCTGACCCCCTCGATGCCACGATCTATCTGCTTATTGCTAGTGCGGTGATCCTCTGGGGGTTGCTCCAACGCTGGCTTTGGCGTGTACACTTTCTTGAGCGGTTCTTACAGGTGCAATGACGGCTTTGCCCACTGAGGGTCTCTCTCTGCTTCCACAGCTTTTCTCATGCAGCCTCAGTAGTTTCAATGAACTTACTCAGTTTCATGTGACGATGACGCAAGGTCATACACATTGCATATCCCGTGGGAAGAGCAAATTCTTTCGGCTCACAACACTCTTCGTTTTCGTTTATGCCAACGTGTCTGTGAAAGCACTCTGCTTTGCGTTGAGGAGAGGGAGCGAGATGAGAAAGCTGCTTCCCTGACCACGTATACTCTCCACGCTGATCGTTCCATTGTGTTGCTCAATGATACCCTTGGCAATGGAGAGGCCAAGTCCCGTTCCTGGCAGATCGCGAACGTTTTTGGCACGATAAAAACGCTCGAAGAGCCTGGGAACGTCAGCGTGCTCGATTCCTATTCCTGTGTCTGCAATAGTGATTTCCACGTGTTGCACCCTCATTTCTCCCCGTATCGTCACCTTGCCATCATCGGGCGTATATTTACAGGCATTTTCCAGGATAATCAACAACACCTGCTTGAGGTAGTCCGCATTACCAGAGACGACGGCATCCTCAAGGGCCTCTACTCCTTGACATTCCATGCGTATCGTGCGGTTGGCAGAACATTCTTGACGGTATGCCTCTCCTATGATATCGGCGATGAGTAAGGGTTCGCGGGCAAAGGGCATACTGGCGTCGGTGCGGGCAAGCATGAGCAATCGTGTGACCAAGCGAGCCATGCGTTCGGCCTCCACATGGATTTTTTCCAGAGCTTTAGCTTGAAATTCTGGGTCGCCACCCCGCTCTTTCTTCATCAGATCAAGCGAGGAAAGCATGATCGTCAGTGGGGTACGCAGTTCGTGTGAGACATCCGCGAGAAAACGGCGTTGGAGGTCATTGACGTTCTGTACATCGCGATACGCACCTTCGAGCGAATGTAGCATCCCATTCATGGTCTGAGCCAGACTGTTGATCTCGTCTGGTCGCTCCTTGGCCTGGACGCGCAGTGCATGGTCTCGGTTTCTGGCAATATGCGAGGCAGAGACAGCAAGATGTTCTAGCGGGCGGAGCATCTTACGCACCAAGAGCCAGACCAGCAGGGCGATTACCAGGAGTGTGACTCCGCCACCAGTGTAGAGCAACGTGAAAACGAGATTGAGTGTATCATTGTCGCTGGCAGTATGTGCGCCAAGGACATACCCTTGTATCTGTCCTTTCGCGACGACGGCATGACCATACATAAAAAATGAGGTAGTATGAAACGTGAGAACAGCAACACGATTTGCTGCAATTGCTGGCCTCAGTTGAGAGAGCGGCAAGACCAGCCTTCCCATGTTGCTTGAACTCGCAAGAGGAACACCCTGCTGATTCTGATATTGGAGGTAGTTCTCAGGGATGCTGAAGGCATCCAACTCACTACGAACCGAAGAGAGGGTTGCGTCTGGCTCTTGAGCGAGAGCCATAGACAGGGACAAGACCGTCTGTTGCAAGCGCACTTCGTTCAGACGTTGTAGCAGTGTATTCGCGATAAAGAGTGTTGTGAGAACGAAGGTGAGCATTCCGATGGCTAAGATCGTGACGATCCAGAGCGTCAAACGTGTACGGATAAGGCTGAGGCGAAGTAAGCTGGGTTTTACATACGTCTGTAGAGACATAGATGTCATCCTTTCAGCACGTAGCCAACACCACGAATCGTCTGAATCACGCGCGCGTCGCCATGCACTTCTAGCTTCTGGCGCAGATGTCCCATATGGACCTCCAGCACGTTCGTTTCCAGGTCGGCATTGTATCCCCATACCTGTTCTAGGAGTCGGTCGCGAGTGAGAACCCGTCGTGGATGACGCATCAGCATGAGTAGCAAGTCGTACTCGTGCATGGTGAGTTCCATCGCCTTTCCATTACGATGGACTTCGTGGGTGGCCTGATTGAGTTCCAGGTCGCCATAGCAGAGCTGTTCTTGACTTCCTGTGTGACGACGTAACACGGCTCGTATCCGTGCCACCAACTCATCGAAGGAAAATGGTTTGGGAACGTAATCGTCCGCACCCAGACCCAATGCATTGACCTTATCCGCAACATCATCCCGCGCGGTCAGCATAATAATGGCAATATCGTCAAGGAGACGCAGATGGCGACAGATCTCAAAACCATCAACATCAGGCATCATAATATCCAGCAACACTAGGTGCGGTTGATATTTTTTTGCCGCGATCAGACCAGCCTCACCATCAAAGGCCGTGTAGACTTCAAAGCCTTCATAGGCGAGTCCTCGCTTGAGCAAGGAGATGATTTCCTGGTCATCATCAACCAGTAAGATACGGGTCATCATACACCATTCCCTCTCACACAAATGTGCCTGCATATTCACATCGTCATTCTCTTCTCGTGAAAATCATACCATACGCATCCCTCCATTTCCTCTTCTGTCACGCCTTATTTCCGCCTCGAACACAGGCCCTTTATCAAATCTTTATCCAACCTTCATATGAACGCCAGAAAAAGTATGTATGCTATGAATAGCACGACAACCCGATTGTCCAGTCGTACCGCTCGAAGGGAAGAACCAAAACGATTGCAACCTTCTGAGCCATTCGGGAGTTCTCCGAAGAGCACCCAGAGGTGGAAGGCAATCCACGTTTCTTGAGACGAAGAATGTCCCTGAGACATTCATAAAAAAAGGAAAGACTCATGGCACAACACACAGTTGGAAGGACGGACGTAGTGAGTCCTTCTACTTCACATGCACCTTCGTTACATGCTGTCCTTATAGTACGTTTGACATGTGGGCTTGTTGCTCTGTTTGGTGCTCTCATCTCATTCGTTGGGACGAGTTGGGATATCCAGTGGCACTCGCTCATTGGGCGTGATCGGACCCTCATTCCCCCGCATGAGATGATGCTGACTGGGATCACAATAGGCGGCATCGCGGCTCTGACCGTCATCATTATGGAGACAATCTGGGCACGACGCTCCCCACGCATGGCACAACAGTTTACCCCCTTTGCGGGTCTGTTCTCAGGACCACTGGGGGCTTATATCGTTGGTTATGCTGCCCTTAACTCAGCAGTTGCATTTCCTCTGGATACTTACTGGCATACGCTGTACGGGATTGATGTGAACCTCTGGGCACCATTCCATATTATGATTATCACTGGAATGGCACTGATGGCCTTTGGATCCGTTTATATGCTGGCTTCAGCCGCACACCTTGCAGCGCGTCTCCATGCAAGCAAGGCAGAGCGGAGTGCCTCCCTGGGCATGATTGCTGCGTTTGCGACCTCATTGTCCCTGTTCACGCTTCTCTTGGCTGAGGGGAGCAATCTGAATCGTTCTGTCCCGCTGGGTTTCGCTTCCTTCAGTCTGTTTCCTGTCCTCGCAGCACTTCTGCTGGGCACTATGCTGGGTGGAGCAGTCTATGCGCTTCCCTGGAAGTGGGTCGCCACCAGTGTTGTCGGAGTGTCGTTCCTCTTTGCGCTGATTGATCAACTCGTGGTTCCACCTGCTCTCACTTGGCTGATGCAAATTGAACAATTAACCTACCGTGCTGGGCACTCTAATCCCCCACCTGTTTCGCTGGTCGCCGTTGCGTGGCCCTTACTCTCTCTGGTGAGCGCAGTCGTGATCGACCTGTGTGTTCAACGTGCCCGAAAGCAGGGCTGGTCAAAGAGACGCCTCTTCATGAGTATAGCTCTGGCAGCACTGGTTGGGGGGATTCCACTCAGTCTCGTACACCCTCTGAATGCTCTGAGCCTGGCGAGTGGTCTCGGTGTGCTTGGAACGCTGCTGTCCCTTGTCATTGGGAGTCTAGGAGGCATTGTAGGAACAACGCTTGGTCGGAGTATTGGCGTGACGACACGCACATTAGAAAGGTAGTGAAAAAAGTATGTCAAAGATGGTTCTCCAACGGCTGTTCCTTCTTCTTGGAGTGGTCGGATTGGCAGTCGTCCTCATCGATCTGGGAATTTCGATAGCGGCGACCTTCCCCAGCGCGACTCCGGCGCGTGTAGACCATGTGACGGCTGGCCCCTATCACCTTGCCGTCAGTTTGTATACCAACCCTGCCAATGCGGGCTATGCCTTAGCATTTGCAGTTGCCCCAACGCAAGCAGTAGACGGATCACTGACCTATCAGACGTCTTCTCTTCCAGGGCGGGGGGTAGATGCGACTCCCATCCGAGCCACGTTTCACGCCGACCCGAACATGCGCAATGGGATACAGGGCGCGGCAGAGATTACGGTCAAGGGTCCGTGGACCTTACACGTCACAGTGAATGGTGCTGCGGGACAAGGTGTCGCGAATATCCCAATTACAGCGGTAGCACTTCCACCCATTCCCGTCTGGCTTGGCTGGTCTATAGGCTTCGTTCCGTTCTATGTGTTGTGTGTGTTCTTCGGAATGCAACTGTCTCGTGACAAGAAAACAGAGCAGATGGAAACCGAACATACGCCTGTCCCACAGAGGAAGGGCGACACACTCACGGTTTAGCTTGTTGCCATCCGGGAAAGGTCTAGTAGGGAGAGAGTAACGTCTATGGTAAGAGCGTGTTTTGTAATTGACCACAGAGCGAGAGCCAAGACTGAGGAGCCAGCGGGCATAAGCGCACTCCGGTCTGCCTCACCTCTTACAGAGGCTGAAGCATCTCAGGAAGCGGCTCCAGCCTGTTTACAAAACACGCTCTAAGTACTACAGCCGCACTTGGGCAGCCAAGCGAGCTGCACGCTGTTTGATATGTGATCGTTTGGCCCTGGCCTGATGTCGCCTGCGCCAGTATGACCAGGAGAGAACTCCTTCCAGGGTCGGCGGAGC
>JAABUX010003173.1_pt1 | contig 22100 bp, 27 predicted proteins | sample 5561851 | NCBI WGS metagenome assembly JAABUX01 (sample SAMN10711883, study PRJNA513361) | rock metagenome | isolation source: Antarctica rocks | place: Antarctica: Victoria Land, Richard Nunatak red sandstone | collected 2016-01-03 | reverse complement strand
GCGGAGAACGCCTCGGCGAGCCGATGGACAGTGTGCCCCTCAGGCACCGGTCAGCCCAACCCACCTTGCGTGTGCGCCGCTATTCTACCGGCCGCCGCGATCACCACGGTGAGCGCGCCAAACCCCGACCAGACCACGAACATGCGCCAAATCCCGTTTTGCCGGCGGGTCCGGTATCATCCCGCCCGGTCGTTGCCAACCGGGCGGGGCCGCTTCAGTTCGACAACGCCTTGATCGCCTCGCCCGCCGGCTTGCCGTCGAATGTGGTGACGCCGGAAAGCCAGGTCTGTACGGGATCCGGATTGGCCTTGATCCAGCTCGCGGCGACCTTGTCCGCGTCGACGTGGTCGGTCAGGATCGAGCCCATCCAGCCGTCCTCCTTCTGCAGGTCGAACTTCATGTTCGCCAGCAGCTTGCCGACGTTCGGGCACTGCTCGGCATAGCCGGCCCGGGTCAGCGTATAGACGGTCGCACCGCCGTAGTTCGGCCCGAACGTCGCATCGCCGCCGGTCAGGTACTTGATCGAAAACTGGGTGTTCATCGGGTGCGGCTCCCACGCCAGGAACACCACCGGCTACTTCTCGCGCACCGCCCGCTCGACCTGCGCCAGCATGCCCTGCTCGCTCGACGGCACAAGCTTGAACGCCTTCAGGTCGAAGGTGTTGGCCTCGATCATGTCGAGGACGTGCTGGTTGCCCTCGTTGCCGGCTTCAATCCCGTAGATCTTGTCCTTTAGCGGCCCGGCGAAGGTATGGATGTCGGCGAACGATTTTAGGCCCGCGTCATAGGCGTAGGTCGGGGTCGCGAGCGTGTACTTGGCCCCTTCAAGGTTGGCGCCGACGACGTCGATCGAGTGCTCGGCGACCAGCGGTGCCCGCAGCTTGTCCTGCGCCGGCATCCAGTTGCCCAAGAACACGTCGATGTCCTTGTTCTTAAGCGACTGGAACGTGACCGGCACGCCGAGGATCGTGGTCTTCGGCGTATAGCCGATATCCTTCAGCAACTCGCTCGTCACCGCCGTCGTGGCGGTGATGTCGGTCCAGCCGACGTCCGAAAAGCGCACGTTCTTGCACGACGCCGGATCGGCCGCCGACGCGGCGGTGACGCCGAACGCGGACATCCCAACGATCGCAAAGCCACTCAGCAACAGGTTTCGCAACGGTGCCGTCTCCCTTGAACCAGTTTATCGAGCTAGCGTGATCGCAAATTCGATGCCAGTCCATCGGCTTCATCCAGCGTGGAGCCCGGCGTGAGCGCCAAGCCCAACATCCTGATCCTGATGGCCGACCAGTTGACCGCGACCGCCTTGCCGGCATACGGCAACACGGTCGCGAAGACGCCGCACATCGACCGGCTGGCCGAGCGTGGGACGGTGTTTCGCAACGCCTACTGCAACAGCCCGCTGTGCGCCCCGGCGCGCGCGGCGTTCATGTCGGGAAGGCTGCCGTCGTCGACCGGCGCCTATGACAACGCCTGCGAGTTCGCGTCCGACGTGCCGACCTTCGCGCACTACCTCCGCCGCGCTGGCTACCGCACGGTGCTCGCGGGAAAGATGCACTTCATCGGCCCCGACCAGTTGCACGGCTTCGAGGAGCGGCTGACCACCGACATCTACCCCGCCGACTTCGAGTGGACCCCGACTGGGACGACTTTCCCACGCGCCCGAGCTGGTATCACAACATGGATTCCGTCGTTCAGGCGGGCGTGTGCGTGCGCTCGAAGCAGCTCGACTTCGACGAGGAGACGGCGTTCGCGGCCCGGCAGAAGCTGTTCGACATCGCCCGTGACGACGACATACGGCCGTCCTGCATGGTGGTCTCGCTGACCCACCCGCACGACCCGTTCGCGGTGCCGGAACAATACTGGTCCCGCTACACCGACGCCGAGATCGACATGCCTCACGTCCCGGCTGTGGCATCGGACCCGCATAGTGCGCGGTTGCGCCACGTCTGCGCCATGGACGAACAGCCGGTCACGGACGCACACATTAGAGCCGCCCGCCGTGCGTACTATGGCGCGATGTCCTACGTGGACGACCACGTGGGCCGTCTGATGGACACGCTGGCCCAGGTCGGGATGGCCGACGACACGGTGGTGATCCTGCTGTCCGACCACGGCGAGTTGCTCGGCGAGCACGGGCTGTGGTTCAAGATGAGCTTCCTCGAGGGCGCTTGCCGCATCCCGCTGATCGTCCACGCGCCGGGCCGGTTCGCGTCCGGCACGGTCGATGCGTGCGTCTCGTTGGTCGATATCCTGCCGACCCTGGCCGAACTCGCCGGCGACGGACAGGCGCCTGAATATGCCACGCCGCTGAACGGACGCAGCCTGTTGCCGCACCTGGAGCGCAGTGGCGAACACGATGAGGTCGTGGGCGAATACCTTGCCGAAGGCGTCGTCGCACCGCTGGTCATGCTGCGGCGGGGGGTGTGGAAATATATCCACAGCGACGGCGACCCGGACCAGCTGTTCGATCTGTCCCGCGACCCCGACGAGCGCCACAACCTGACCACCGCGCCGGAGTTGGCGTCATTTCGCGCCGAGGCCGCCCGCCGCTGGGAGTTCGCGGCGTTGCGTGCCGCTGTGGTCGCCAGCCAGCGCCGCCGGCGTCTGGTGGCAGGCGCGCTGCGGACCGGCACGTTGGCAGGCTGGGATTTCCAGCCGAGGCGGGATGCGGGGCAGCGGTATGTCCGCAGCCACATGGCGCTCGACGACATCGAGGCCAGGGCGCGCCTGCCGCGAGTCGGCTGACGCCGCGACCGCGAACGACCAGCCGAACGGGCTTGCGGTATAGCAAGTTCGACTTTACTATTTAAGTCGTAATGTCAAATTTACAACATCCGTTGAACGCCAACGTCGTGGTCACCGCACTTGGGGCGCTCGCGCAAGACACCCGACTTCAGGTGTTCCGGTTGCTGGTCGAGCGCGGCCCCGATGGCTTGGCGGCCGGCGTCATCGCCGAACGGCTCGGTATTCCGCCCTCGTCACTGACATTCCACCTCCAGCAATTGCTGCACGCGAACCTGGTGACCCAACGACGGCTGAGCCGGCAGCTGATCTATGCCGCCAACCACGTCACCATGAACGGCCTGGTCGCCTATCTAACCGAGAACTGCTGCGGTGAGGGTGCCGGGATCGCCATCTGCAACCCTTCGGCAAGTTCGAAACCATCGCCGAAATCAGCAGCGGCGCAAGACGGGCGATGATGCAACACCTCTATAATGTCCTGTTCCTCTGCACCGGCAACTCGGCCCGCAGCATCCTGGCGGAAAGCCTGCTCACGGCCCACGGCAAGGGCCAGTTCCGGGGCTACAGTGCCGGGTCGCATCCCAAGGGGGCGGTGCGCCCCGAGGCGCTGCGGCTGCTCCGTGCGCTCGACCTGCCGACCGAGGGGTTGCGCTCGAAGTCGTGGGACGAGTTCGCCGGGCCGGACGCGCCGCACATGGATTTCGTGTTGACGGTCTGCGACGACGCGGCCGGCGAAGTGTGCCCGGTATGGCCGGGCAAGCCGGTCACGGCGCATTGGGCCATTCCCGATCCGGCGGCGGTGGACGGCTCGGAGTCCAAGATCGCGCACGCGTTCAGCGAAGCGCTTAGAATGCTGGAACAGCGCATAAAAATCTTTCTCGCGTTGCCGATCAAGCAGCTCGACACCATCGCCCTCAAACGCGAGCTGGACGCCATCGGCGGGAGCGTGCCGGCATGAGTGCCACGCAGGCGCTCGGCCGCCAGAGCGCGCCCGCCATGAGCGTCTTCGAGCGATGGCTGACGCTCTGGGTGGCGCTGTGCATCGTCGCCGGCATCACCCTGGGCCAGATCTTCCCGGCCCCGTTCCACGCGCTCGGCAACGTCACCGTGGCGCAAGTCAACCTGCCGATCGCCATCCTGGTATGGCTGATGGTCATTCCGATGCTGCTAAAAATCGATCTGGCGGCGCTGGGCCAGGTGCGGGCGCACTGGCGCGGCATCGCCGTCACCGTCGGCGTGAACTGGCTGGTCAAGCCGTTCAGCATGGCCCTGCTGGCGGCCATCTTCATCGGCTGGTTGTTCCGGCCGTGGCTTCCGGCGGGGCAAATCGACAGCTACATCGCCGGGCTGATCCTGCTGGCCGCCGCCCCCTGCACGGCCATGGTGTTCGTGTGGTCGAACCTGCTGGACGGCGAGCCGCATTTCACGCTGAGCCAGGTCGCGCTGAACGACACGATCATGGTCGTCGCGTTCGCGCCCCTGGTGGGCTTGCTGCTCGGCCTGTCGTCGATCACCGTTCCCTGGGGCACGCTGATCCTCTCCGTGGTGCTCTACATCGTCGTGCCGGTCATCGCGGCGCAGCTCTGGCGCCGGGAGCTGCTGCGGCGCGGCCCGGCCGCCCTGGCGCGGACGCTGGCCGTGCTCGGCCCGGTGTCGCTGGTGGCGCTGCTGGCGACGCTGGTGCTGCTGTTCGGCTTGCAGGGCGAGCAGATCATCGCCCAGCCGCTGGTGATCCTGTTGCTGGCGGTGCCGATCCTGATCCAGGTCTACTTCAACGCGGGCCTCGCCTACCTGCTGAACCGGCGCGCCGGCGTCGCGTGGTGCGTCGCCGGCCAATCGGCGCTGATCGGGGCCAGCAACTTCTTCGAGCTGGCGGTGGCGACCGCGATCGCGCTGTTCGGCTTCCAGTCGGGTGCCGCGCTGGCGACCGTGGTCGGCGTGCTGATCGAGGTGCCGGTGATGCTGTCGGTGGTCCACATCGTGCGCGCCAGCCGGGGCTGGTACGAGCGGGGCGCCGCGTGATGATCGGCGCGACGATTTACCACAACCCGGCCTGCGGCACGTCCCGCAACACGCTGGCGATGATCCGCGCGACCGGCATCGAGCCGGTGGTGATCAAGTATCTCAAGACACCGCCGTCGCGTGAGGAGTTGCGCGATCTGGTGAGCCGCATGGGCATGCCGCTCCGCGATATGCTGCGCCGCGAGGGCACGCCCTACGACGAGCTGGGTCTGGACGACCCAGCGCTGACCGACGATGCCCTGCTTGAGGCGGTCGAACGCCATCCGCTCCTGATCAATGGACCGATCGTCGTCACGTCCAAGGGAGTACGGCTGTGCCGTCCGTCGGAGACGGTAGTGGAACTGCTCGATCGACCCTTGCCAGCGACTTCGTCAAGGAGGACGGCGGGCGGGTCGCGCCGTCAACGCGGGAGCATTCGTAGTACGCCGGACTAATCCTGGACGCCGCAGTCTACACGCGCCCCACGAGGTAGGCCGCGAGCACGGCCGCCCGGTCGCCGACGCCGCGCGGTCGTGCGGGCTGACCCAGGCGCGAGAGGTCGCGTCGCGCCAATACGCCCGGCAGCGCCGCCGCGATGCCGCCTCGCGCAATCCGCCCTCGGCCTGCCGCGATCCGCGCCGACGTCCATGACGCGATGTGCGCCCGGATCAGGGCGAGGCGGACGTCACGCGGGTCGGCGACCACCTCCTCCGAGGTGATCCCCGCCTCGGCCAGCGCATCCAGCGGCAGCAGGCACCGCCCGCGTCGCGCCAGCACCTCGACGTTGCGGAGCTGGCCGACCGCCCCGTACGCCGCCCCCAGCTCGCCGATCCGCGCCAGCGCCGCCGTGTCCGCCCCGAGCACCCGCCCCTGCGCCACCGCCAGCCGGCCCGCCGTGCCGCGCACCAGTTCCTCCCACGCCGCAAAGTCGGGGATGTCGTCCGCCTCCGCCTCGCGCGCGTCGACCATGGCGTGGATGTCGTCGGCCGCGATCACCCCCGCGTCGAGCGCGGCACCCAGCGGGCCCGCGACCTCGTGCGACCGTCGCTCGCCGTCGGCGACCTCTCGCCACCATTGCAGCCGGATCAGCGCCAGCGGGGCCAGGCTCACCACCTCGCGCGCCCGCGCCAGCTCGTGGTTGACGGCGGCCAGCAACAGCACCGCCTCGCGCCTGGCCGGCGGCGCGAACAGCGCGCAGAAGAACCGGTCGGGGTCGGCGCGCCGCACGATCGCCGCCACCGGTGAAAGCGGCCCCGCTTCCGGTTGACGGGTCATGCCGGCGTCCGTACGTCTCGGCTGCCACCCGCAACGCAACGGAGCGAACCATGGCTTTCGATCTGCCCGCCCTTCCCTACGCCCACGGCGCGCTGGCCGCGCAGGGCATGTGCCAAGAGACGCTGGAACTGCACCACGACAAGCACCATCAGGCGTATGTGACGGCGCTGAACGGCTTCGTCGAGAAGAACGCCGAACTGCAGGGCAAGAGCCTCGACGACATCGTCAAGCACGCCCACGGCAAGCCGGACATGGCGCCGGTGTTCAACAACGCCGGCCAGCATTGGAACCACTCGCTGTTCTGGCCGATGATGAGCCCGACCGACGGCGGCAAGATCCCCGGCAAGCTGGAAGCCAAGATCACCGAGGATTTCGGCTCCGTCCAGGCGTTCAAGGACCAGTTCAAGACCACCGCCGTCGGCCAGTTCGGCAGCGGCTGGGCATGGCTGGTGCTCGGCTCGGACGGCAAGCTGAAGCTGACCAAGACGGCCAACGGCAGTAACCCGCTGGCCGAGGGCCAGGGCACCGCGCTGCTCGGCGTCGACGTCTGGGAGCACGCCTACTACCTCGACTTCCGCAACCGCCGCCCGGACTTCGTCGGCAACTGGCTCGACAAGTTGGCCAACTACGAGTTCGCCGCGAGCCGGATGTAAGTTTTGGCGGCGGGGCGGGCCACCCGCTCCGCCGCTTAGGCATGCCAGACTGGTTCGATGTTTCCTATTGCACCGGCCAGCGACCGATCTGGACCAGCCAGCCGAACCAGTCTTCCATGTGCCACGTGTGCGTCACCTTGCCGTTCTCGATGTGATGAAACTCATGGAGCCGCATGCTGAACGCCTTGTGGGTGGGCGGGATGCCGAACCACTCCCCCTTGTGCGTGCCGGTGATCTCGGCGCGCACGGCGGCGCGGCCTGGCGCGCCGATCATCTCGTGGATCGTGATGGCGAGGTCCGGGAACGCCGCGCAGAACTCTCTAATCAGCGGCTTCATGCCCTCGCGGCCGGGCTGCTGGTGCGGTGCCAGCGGGATGTCCTGCCAATCGGGCGTGACAGCCTGATCGAGCAGCTCCGGCCTGCCCTCGCTGAAGGCGCGGTAGAGCATCTCTACGGCGCCACGCTCCTCGTGCGTCAGCCCGGTGACGATCGGCGCAGTGTTGGCGTCGCTCATTTAATGTCTTTCCTCTGGGTCGCTGGGTGGGAACGCCGTCAGACGTAGGCGCGCCACCGCCACCACCGAAATCGATCGGGCGTATGTGTTACCATCCATAAAATGGATTTACACGGGATCGACCTCAACCTGCTCGTCGCCTTTAACGCGCTCATCGCCGAGCGCAGCGTGACGAAGGCGGGGCTGCGCATCGGCCGAACGCAGCCCGCCATGAGCGCGGCACTCTCCCGGCTCAGGTCGCTGCTGCGGGATGAGTTGTTCGTGCGCGGTCCGACCGGCTTGCAGCCGACGCCGCGCGCGCTGGACCTCGCCGAACCACTTGCTCAGGCGCTGGCACAGATCCAACGCACGCTCGAGTTCACCCAAGAATTCGATTGCCGGTCGTCCCACGCCATTCTCAATCTCGGCCTCTCGGAGCACCCGGCCCATGTGTTGTTGCCGGGCATCGTCGATCGGCTGGGGGAGGTGGCACCGGCGATCACGCTGCGCGTCCGCAGCTTCACCGCCCGCGACGACGCGGTGACGATGCTGGACGCGGGCGACGTGGACCTGGCTATCGGAGCGCCTCCAACCACCCCGACAGGCCGCATCCTGTCTCGACCCTTGTTCGAAGAGCGGTTCGTTTGCATCGTCAGACGCGGGCACGCCGCGGCGAATGGGCCGCTCGACCTCGACACGTTCCTGGGTCTGTCGCACCTGCTGGTGTCGCCCGAGAACGAGCGTTATGGGCTCGTCGACGCGGCGCTGGCCAAACGGGGCCTGCAGCGACGGCTCGCCCTCACCCTGCCACATATGTATGTGGCCCCGACGCTGGTTGCCCGGTCGGACATGATCTCGACCGTCATGGCCGGGATCGTCGCCGCATCCGGTCTCGCGGACGAACTGTGCGTTCTGGAACCGCCGCTCACGATCGAACCGGTGCCGTTCGTCCTATTGTGGCATCGACGAAACGACGTTCACCCGGCGCAGCGATGGTTTCGCGAGTGCGTGGCGACGCTGTTGCCGATCGACCCCGTCAGTCCGAACGCGCCGCTGGCGATGGGTTAGGCGACGTCGAGACGGTCATCAGATTGTCGAGGCCAAGCTGCTTGAGCAACGCCGCCTGCTTGGCGCGGTGCAGCGCGTTCAGCTCTTCGACACCCTTGTTTTGGGAGTCGACCACGACGCGGGCCGGTCGCGTGCCGTGCGGCAAATCCAGCACAATGCGTATCACCTCGCCGACTGCGGCCACGTCGAGCGCGCCGCCATTCGCGGTGTCGATCGCCTCGAGCCGCGGCCCGAGCGTCTCCACGACTTTCGGGAGATCGCCGTATTGGGCGGCCACCGCGCCGTCTCGCGGCGAGTGCGCGTGGGCGAAATGCTCGGTGCCGCTCGTGAACGCGCCGGGCACGACGATCACGCTCTCGATGCCAAAGCGGCTCACCTCGAAACTCATCACCTCGGCCAACGCCTCGCCCGCCACCTTGCTGGCCACATACGGCCCCATGAACGGCTCGAAGATGTGGGCGGTCGTGCTGCTGATGTAGACCAGCACGCCGCTGCCTTGCCGACGCATGGCCGGCAGCACCGCGCGGTTCACGCGCAACCACGAAATCGCGTTGGTGTCGAAAATCTGCATGAGCTGTTCCGGCGCGAAAGCCTCGGTCATGCCGACCATGAGCATCCCGGCGTTGTTGACCACGACATCGATGCGGCCCTGCTCGGCGAGAACTTGGTCGACCGCCGACCGGCAACTCACCTCGGACAGCACGTCCAGTTCGATGATACGAAGGTCGACGCCGTCGCGCGCCGCCAGATGCCTGAGTTCGATGGCGCGCTCGGCGCAGTGGTCGACATGCAGCCGCATGCTCGCGTACACGCAATGGCCGGCGCGGGCCAGCACCCGTGCGACGGCACGGCCGATGCCTGACCCGGCACCGGTGACGAGAACGATCTTCCGCTCGGTCATAGGTAGTTGCCCCGCGACCAACACTGTGGCCTGGGACCGACATACGGACACGCGACGTCGGTTCTAAATCGATTTTAGCTACGTCCGGCTATCCACCTGGATGATAGTCGCAGCTAAGTCTTCGCGACCACTTTTCGGTCGTTGGCCGCGACCGGCTTGACGATGCTGTTGATCGTCTCGCGCACCACGGCGACACGTACGTTGGGCGCGATCTCGACCTCGATCTCGTTGGTGCCCTCGCGCACCATCTGGACCACGCCGACGATGCCGCCGCCGGTCACCACGCGGTCGCCGCGCTTGAGCTTCTGCAGGTCGGTCTTGAGCTCCTTCGCGCGCTGCTGCTGCGGGCGGATCAGCAGGAAGTAGAACACCGCGAAGATCATCACGTACGGCAGGAAGGTCGTGATGCTGCCCAGGCTCGCCAGCGGTCCGGCGGCGTCCTGCGCGAAGGCGGGTGAGATAAGCATGAGGGTATCCGAACCAGGGGGACACGCGGCCGTTGTGGCCGGGCGGGCGGGACCATAGGCTCCGGCCCCCGCACGTCAAGGCGATCGCCCTTCCATGGATACCAACACCCTGCTCCACCGCATCGCCGGCGCGCTCGACCGGCTGGCGCCACCACCGCCGCCCGCGCCCGACCTCGCGGCCGCCGACGCGTTCGTCTGGCAGCCGGAGACGGGCACTCTGCTGCCGGTAGCCCAGGTGTCGCGGGTCGATCTCTCGCTGCTGCGCGGGATCGACCTGCAGGCGCGGCTGTTGCTCGACAATACGCTGCAGTTCGCGCGCGGCGGCACGGCGAACAACGTCTTGCTGTGGGGCGCCCGCGGCATGGGCAAGTCGAGTCTCGTCAAGGCCGCCCACGCGGAGGCCAACCGGCAAACCCCGGCGGCGCTGGCCCTGGTCGAGATCGCGCGCGAGGACATCTCCTCGCTGCCCACCCTGCTTCGGCTGCTACGGGGGCGGGAGCGAAAGGTGCTGATCCTGTGCGACGACCTCTCATTCGAGCGCGAGGACGCCGACTACAAGGCGCTGAAATCGGTGCTGGACGGCGGGATCGAGGGGCGGCCGGCCAACGTGCTGTTCTACGCGACGTCGAACCGCCGCCACCTGATGCCGCGCGACATGATCGAGAACGAGCAGCGCGCCTCGATCAACCCCGGCGAGACCACCGACGAAAAAGTCTCCCTGTCCGACCGCTTCGGCCTGTGGCTCGGCTTCTATAACGCCGACCAGGACACGTACGTCGCCATGGTCGAGGGCTATGCCGCCGCCGCCGGCCTCGCGTTCGACGAGGCACTACGGGCGGCGGCGCTGACCTGGTCGATCGGGCGCGGGGCCCGCTCCGGCCGGGTCGCCTGGCAGTTCGTCCAGGACGCCGCCGGCCGGCGGCAAGGTTAGGCGGGCGCGCTAGGCGGCCAGGCTCGCCATGTCGATCACGAACCGGTACTTCACGTCACTCCGCAACATCCGCTCGTACGACGCCTCGATGTCGGCGATCTTGATGATCTCGATATCCGAGACGATCCCGTGCTCGGAGCAGAAGTCCAGCATCTCCTGCGTTTCCAGGACGCCGCCAATCAGCGAGCCCGCGAACGTGCGCCGCTTGCCGATCAGGCTGAACACCTGGGTCGCCAGCGGCTCGGGCGGAGCTCCCACCTGCACCAACGCCCCGTCCCGCTTCAGCAACGCGAGATAGCTGTTGATGTCGTGGCCGGCCGAGACGGTGTCGATGATCAGGTCGAGCGTACCGACGCAGGCCTTCATCGCCTCGGCGTCCTTGGAGATGACGACAGCGCTGGCCCCGAGTCGCTTCGCGTCGTCGGACTTACCGGCCGACGTGGTAAACAGCGTCACCTCGGCCCCCATCGCGTGCGCCAGTTTGAGCGCCATGTGGCCGAGTCCGCCGAGCCCGACCACGCCGACCTTCTGGCCCGCCGACACCCGCCAGTGCCGCAACGGCGAGTAGGTCGTAATGCCGGCGCACAGCAGCGGGGCGGCGCCGGCCGGGTCCATGCCCTCGGGGATGGTCAGCACGAACGCCTGATCGACCACGATCGCGTCCGAGTAGCCGCCCTGCGTGATCCGGCCGTCGACGCGGTCGGCGTCGCCGTAGGTGCCAGTAAACCCCTTTTCGCAGTATTGCTCCAACCCCTCGCGGCAGCTGGCGCAGGCGCGGCAGCTGTCGACCATGCAGCCGACGCCGACGGTTTGGCCGACCGAGAACCTCGTCACCTTGGCACCTACCTCGACGACCTTGCCGACGATCTCGTGGCCCGGCGTCAGCGGGAACTTGTTGTTGCCCCACTCGGCGCGGACGCTGTGCAGGTCGGAGTGGCAGACGCCACAGAACTCGATTTTTACTTTCACGTCGGTGGGCAGGGTGTCGCGGCGTTCGAACGTCCATTGGGCCAGCGGACGGGCGGCTTCGGCGGCGGCGTATCCGGTGCAGGTCAGCATGGTTTATGACTCTCTGTTAACACGCGTCTTATGCTGCGCCGGCGAGCGGTTGGCCAATCAGGAAGACGCGACGAACCGGAGGTTGCTGGCGATGCGGATGACTTTGGATATGGCGAGCGCGATCGTGGATGCGGCGCTAAGGACGGGACGCGAGCGCGGGTTCATGCCGTTGTCGGTCGCGGTGCTGGACGCCGGCGGCCACCTGGTCGCGTTCAAGCGCGAGGACCGGTCGGGCATTCTCCGGTTCGACATCGCGTTCGGCAAGGCGTGGGGCGCGCTGGGCATGGGGTTCGGGTCGCGCGAACTGTTCAACCGGACGGCGGCCAACCCGACATTCATGGCGGCACTGACGGCGATCAGCGGCGGGCGGCTCGTGCCGGTGCCGAGCGGCGTGCTGATCCTGTCCGAGGGCGAGGTGATTGGCGCGGTCGGGATTTCGGGTGACGTGTCCGACAACGACGAGATCTGCGCGGTGGCCGGGGTGGTCGCGGCGGGGCTGGACGCAAAAACGGGCGTCTGAGCAATTACAAAAGTTGACATTGAAAAGCCATGAAATTACGGCGTTGTCGCGGTTGGATACCGTAATCCAAGGCGTCGCCGCGCCGCCATCGCGTGCGACGTTCATCGGCGGCGCACAGGAGATCAAATGCTCAGCAAACGCTTTCTCACGGTCATCGCACTGGTCGGACTGACAAGTGGTCCCGTACTCGCCCAGACCACGGCGCCAGCGACTCAACCAGCCACTCCGGCCCGGCCCGTCTCGCCCGCTCCGGCCGCCAACCCTCCAAGCGTTCTCCCGCCGGCTGCTAGGGCTCCGATCGCCGCCGCCCCGGCCACCGCCGCTCCGGCCGCCACTGTTCCGCGCGCTACCACTCCGGCCTCTGCCGCTCCCGGTGTCGCAGCAGCGTCCACCCCATCGACCACCTTGGTCAACCTCAACACGGCGACGGCGACGCAACTGGATAAACTGCCAGAGGTGGGCAAGGCGCGCGCTAAGGCGATCGTCGCAGAACGTGCCAAGGGCGCATTCAAGAGCTGGCCCGACTTCGACACCCGGATGGCCGGCACGTCGATCAATGCCGGCGTGAAGGCCAAGATCAAGGATCGAGTTACCTTTTAGGCTGCGATACCGCCGGGTTAGCCGCGCGCTAGTCGAAGCGCGCGGCCAGCTCGTGGTCGGGCGTATTGGTGAAATCCTTGCTCAGCGTCTTGCCGAGCTTGCCGTGCGCCGCCTTGTCGAGCGCCTCGCGGATGTCGTGCAGCACGTGGGCGGGTGCGGCGAGCATGATCTCGTCCACGTCGCCGACCCGCACGGCCTCATTCAGCCGCTTGGCGACCTGCTGGGCAAACAGCGCCTTGGACTGATCGTGCGGGTCGGTCTTTGGCGCCTTGAGCTGGCTGGTGCCGACGCTGGCGTCCTCGTCGGTGTCGCCGTGCCCGCTACTGTCGAAGTGCTGCACGGTCCGCATCCCGCTGCCCTCGCGCACCGCGATCCGCGCCTTGCCGCCGTCGGCGATCACATACCAAACCGTGCCGTCGCTCATGTCTTCTTTTCCTCTTCAGTGAAAGCCTAACGCACGGCTTGAGCGATCGTCGTCACCTAGGATGATGGTCCGATCCGCTCGATACCGCCCATGTAAGGCCGAAGCGTCGCCGGCACAGCCACCGAGCCATCCGCCTGCTGGCCGTTTTCCAGCACCGCGACCAGCGCCCGCCCGACCGCGACGCCCGATCCGTTCAGCGTGTGCAAGTGCGAAACCGCCTTGCCATCCGCCGCGCGCCACCGCGCGTCCATGCGCCGCGCCTGGAACGCGCGCATGTTGGAACATGAACTGATCTCCCGCCAAGCTCCCTGCCCCGGCAGCCACACCTCCAGGTCGTGCGTCCGCGCGGCGCCAAAGCCGGTGTCGCCGCTGCACAGCAGCATCCGCCGATACGGGAGTTCGAGCCGTTCCAGCACCGTCTCGGCGCAGCGCGTCATGCGCTCGTGCTCGGCGTCGCTATCCTCGGGGCGCACCAGGCTGACCAGTTCCACCTTCTTGAACTGGTGCTGGCGCAGCATCCCGCGCGTGTCGCGCCCCGCCGAGCCCGCCTCGGAGCGAAAACAGTCGCTCAGTGCCGCAAGCCGAATCGGCAGCCGAGCCTCCGGCACGATCTCGCCCGCCATGGTGTTGGTCAGCGGCACCTCGGCGGTCGGGATTAGCCAGCGGCCGTCGGTGGTGCGGAACAAATCGTCCGCAAACTTCGGCAGCTGGTTGGTGCCGTAGACCGCCGCGTCGTTGACCAGCAGCGGCACCGACACCTCGGTGTAGCCGTGCTCGGTCGTGTGCAGGTCGAGCATGAACTGGCCCAGCGCCCGCTCCAGCTGCGCCAGTTGTCCACGCAACAGGGTGAACCGGCTGCCCGACAGCTTCGCCGCCGTGGCAAAATCCATCAGGCCGAGCGCCTCGCCGATGTCGAAATGCTCGCGCGGGACGAAGTTGGGCCGGGGTATGTCTCCGACCTGCCGCAGCACAACGTTGCCGCTCTCGTCGTCGCCGTCGGGGACCGCCGGGTCCAGCACGTTCGGCAACGCCGCTAATGCCTCGGTCAGCTGTGCGCCGAGATCGGCGGCCCGCGTCTCGTCGGCGGCCATCTCGTCCAGCAATGCGACGCTTGCGTCCTGCAGCGCCGACGTGTCGATCCCGGCGCGCTTGGCTTGTCCGATTTCCTTGGACATCGCGTTCCGCCGGGTCTGAACCGCCTGCACGTTGGTCAGCGCGGCCCGCCGTTCAGCGTCCACGGCGACCAGGGCCTCGGCCACCGGAGGCAGGCCGCGCCGGGCCATCGCCGCGTCGAACGCAGCCGGATCGTCGCGAATGGCCCGGATGTCGTGCACGGCTACTCCGCGACCGGCTTCGGCTCGACCAGCTTCGCCGCGATGATCGAAATCTCGTACAGCAGGATCAGCGGCACCGCCAACCCGCACTGGGTGATGACGTCCGGCGGCGCCAGGATCGCCGCGATCACGAACATGCCGACGTAGGCGTAGCGCCGCACCCGCTTCAATCCCTTCGACGAGATGATGCCGACCTTGGCCAGCAGGCTGAGCGCCACCGGCAGCTCGAACGCGATGCCGAACGCGAACACCAGCTTCATCACCAGATCGAGGTATTCGCTGACCTTCGGCAACACCTGGATCGGCAGCCCGCCCGCCCCGTCCTTGCTCGCGAAGGAGACGAAGAACGCGAACGCCAGCGGGAACACGAAGTAATACGCGAGCGCCGCGCCCATGACGAACAGCACCGGCGTCGCCAGCAGGAACGGCGCGAACGCCTTCTTCTCGCTGCGATACAGCCCGGGTGCGACGAACATCCAGACCTGCGTCGCAATCACCGGGAACGCCAGGAACGCCGCCCCGAAGAACGCCACGCGGAGAAACGTAAAAAAGCCCTCGGTCAGGCTGGTGAAGATCATCTCCGACGTGCCGCCGTGCTGGATCAGCACGTGCGCCAGCGGGGCGGCCAAGAAGCGGTAGATGCGCTCGCTGAAATGGTAGCAGATGAAGAAGGTGAGCAGGAACGCGGCGGCCGACCAAAGCAGGCGGCGGCGCAACTCGACCAGATGCTCGAGCAGCGGCATCGGTTTGTCTTGGATGGTGTCTTCGGTCGCGGCGGCCACGATAGTGCTAGCTTGGGTGCGTCGTCGCGGCGGCGGGCGGGATGAACGCCGGAACCGGCTCCGGCGCCACGCCGCGCAGGCCGAGCGGGGTCGCCTCGGGCGGGATAAAAGCCGGCGGTGCCAGCTCGACATGACCACTTGGCGTGGGCTCGGCGTCGCCGGCCGGTCCGGGAGTCGCGGTAAGGGTATCGACCCCGGCTTGGACAGAACCGCCTTGGGCGGCACCGGCGTGGATGGTCGGGTTGGCGCCCCAGTTCTCCATCGGCCCGTCGAGCGGGTTGTGCTGGATCGCCGCCCGCAGCGTGCCGTCGCCGTCGACCGCCTTGGTCACGGTGTCACGCAGGTTGAAGCCGCGCAGCTCGCTGATCTGCTGGCGCACCTCGGACAACCCGCCGGTCACGTCGGCCTCGCGCACCATCTCGTCGACGTGGCCCTGGAACTCGCCGGCCATCTTGCGCGCCCGCTTGATCAGGTTGCTGATCGTGCGAATGGCGATGGGCAGGTCCTTGGGCCCGATGAGCACCATCGCCACGACGCCGATCAGGCCGATTTCCGTCCACGCCAATCCGAACATCTCTAACTCCCTAGCAGGGAAGCCGCCGCCGCGAAACGGGTTAGGCCGCCGCTCCCGGCGCGTCGATCAGCAGATCTTTGCGCGACGGCAGGTCGCCAAGCGTGTTCAGCTTGAATTGACCGAGGAACGCCGGCGTGGTGCCCCATAGCGCCGGGCGACCCGCCACCTCGCGATGCCCCATGGTCTCGACCAGACCCACGTCCAGCAACGCTTCGAGGGTGGATTGCGACAGGCTGGCGCCACGGATCTCCTCGATCTCGGCGCGGGTGCAGGGCTGGTGGTAGGCGATGATCGCCAGCACCTCCATCGCCACGCGCGGCAGCCGGCGCGGCATGCTGACCACTGTGCGCAGCGCCGCCGCGAGGTCGGGCGGGGTGCGGAACTGCCAGCCGCCGCCGACCTCCACCAGCTCGATCCCACCCCCGGCGTAACGCGCCACCAACTCGGCCAGGATCGCGTCGGCGTCGGCGTCGTCCGGCAACACCTGGCCCAGCGCCCGGGCCGACATCGGCGTGGCCGACGCGAACAGCGCCGCCTCCGCCAGTCGTGCCACGTTCGTCACGGCGGCGCGGGCCGCAGCAGAATTGGCCCGAACGGCGCGTCCTGGCGCATCAGGATTGCGCCGTTGCGGGCCAGTTCGAGGCCGGCCAACAGCGTGCTGGCCAACGCCGCCCGGTGCTGGGTCGGGGTCGGCCGCGTCAGCTCCGGCATGAACCGGTCGAGCGACGCCCAGATCGAGCCGTCCGACGGCAGGCCGCCGACGAGACGAGACAGCCGTTCCAGCGCGTCCTGCACGGTCCAGAAGGTGTGCGGCTCCATTCGCAGCGTCCGCGCGCCGGTCGCGCGGCGGATGGCGGCGAGGTAGGCGCGCAACAACCCTGGCATGTCGGCCGACAGGCGCGAACGGTCGAACTCGCGGAAATCTTCGATGCCGCCGCGTGCGAACACGTCGTGGCCCAGCTGCGGCCGGGCGCCGAGCCAGCTGGCCGCAGCTCGCATCGCCGCCAGCGTCTCGAGCCGCTCGGCCAACGCGTCGGCGGCGCCCTCGGCCTCCTCCGCCGCCTCGGTCCCGGCCGGCAGCAGCAACCGCGACTTCAGCCAGGCCAGCCACGCCGCCATCACCAGCCAGTCGGCCGCCAGCTCGAGTCGCACCGCCGCCGCGCCCTCGACCACCGCGACAAACTGTTCGACCAGCTCGAGGATCGAGATGCGAGCCAGATCGACTTTCTGGGCGCGCGACAATTCCAGCAGCAGGTCGAGCGGCCCCTCGAAGCCGTCGAGCCGCAGCACCAGCCGGGCAACCTCGGTCACGCGCCGCCGACCGAGGCGAGCGGGTTGCCGGCGGCCCACAGCAGCCCGTTCATCACCGGGTCCATGACGTTGACCAGCACCGAGCGCACCGGGTCGAATTTGACGTGGAACACGTCGGCCACGAAGCCGGGCACGAGGTAGACCAGGATCAGCACGATGGCGAAGCCGGCGCGCTCCAGCTTCGCCCAGCGCACCGCCAGCGGCTCCGGCAGCAGCCCGACCGCAATGCGGCCGCCGTCGAGCGGCGGGATCGGCAGCAGGTTGAACAGGCCGAGCCCGATGTTGGCCAGCATGAAATAGTAGATCAGCGTGAACGTGCCGCTTTCCAGCGACGGCGGCACCAGCGGCAGGACGTTGAACGCGAGCGCGCCCAGGAACGCCAGGAACAGGTTCATCGCCGGCCCGGCGGCGGCCACGATCATCATCGCCCGGCGCGGGTTTTTGAGCCGCCACGCCGCGACCGGCACCGGCTTGGCCCAGCCGAACATGAAATTGACCTGGCCGGTCGTGATCAGCTGGCCGATCAGCAGCACGCCCGGCACCAGGATCGTGCCGATGCGGTCGACATGCACCAGCGGATTGAGCGACAGCCGGCCGGCGCGCTTGGCGGTGTCGTCGCCGAGCGCCCAGGCCGCGTAGCCGTGCGCGGCCTCGTGCAGGGTGATCGCGATGATGGTCGGCACGGCTGCGATCAGCAACGCGACGATCGACGCTCCGCTCATGCCAGCAAACCCTGTGGCGTCAGCAAGGACTGGCGTTCGGCGCGCATGGCCGGCACGTCTAGCGGCTTTTGGGCGCGCGCGGCCATCTTTCGCGCCCGCGCCAGGCGGCTCGTCGCCGCGTCGGTCAGATCGGGGCAGGCGTCCAGCACCGCCCGGTTCGCGGCCAGGTCGCCGGGACAATACAGCGCGATGTCGCAGCCGGCCGCCAGGCAGCGCCGCGCGCGGTCCTCCGGCGCGCCGGTCAATGCGCCCATCGCAAGGTCGTCGCTGACGAGCACGCCGTCGAACCCGAGCCGTTGGCGGATCACCTGCTCGATGATGACGGTCGATAGCGTGGCGGGTAGCGCGTCGGCGGCGCGGTAGACGACGTGCGCCATCATCAGCCACGGAAGCCGTGCCACGTCGGCGAACGCGGCGAGATCGGCGTCGTCGAGCGCATCGACCTCGGGGAGCGAGACATGCGAGTCGACGGCCGCCCGGCCATGCCCCGGGGCGTGCTTGGCGACCGGCTGGATACCCGCCGCGAGCAGCCCGTCGGCCATCGCCCCGCCCAGCGCCGCCACCACCGCCGGGTCGGCCGAGAAAGTGCGGTCGCCAATCGCGTCGTGGCCCTCCGGCCGGCGCAGGTCGAGCACCGGGGCGCACACCACGTCGAAGCCGGCCGCCCGCGCCTCGGCGCCGATCAGCGCGCCGTGCAGCCAGGCCGCACGCACGCCAGACCCGCCGATCGCCGCCGCCGCCGGGTGGCCGGGCCATTGCGGTGGCCGCAGCCGCTGCACCCGGCCGCCCTCCTGGTCCACCATCAGCACCGCGTCGGCGGCCAGGATTTCGCGTAGGTCGCCGGTCAACCGCGCCAGTTGCGCCGGATCGACGACGTTGCGGCCGAACAGCACGACACCGGCCGGGTCGTGCCCACGCAGCAGCCGGCGCTCGTCGTCGGTCAGCGCGGGGCCCGACACCCCGACGATGGCGGCCTTCAGGGTGTCACGAGCGCGCCAGGGTGCAGACGGTGCCCTTCGCGCGGATCTGCCCGCAGAAGGCGGTCGCCTGCGCGATGTCGCTGAAACCGCCGGTGCGGAGGCGAAAGTAGGTGCGACCCGCGTGCTCGGCCTTGGAGACTTCCGGACGCCGGCTGGACAGTAGGTCCGGCATCCGGTGCGCCAGGCGCTGCCACTCGGTCATCGCCGCCTGCTCGCTGTCGAGCGAGCCGAGCTGGACCAGCGCGCCGTTCGCCACCGGCTGCTGGGCCGGGGCGGCGGCCGCGGCAGTTGGCGCGGCGGTGGCGGGTGGCGTCGAAAGCGGCGGCGCAATGATGGCCGGGGCCGGGGCGAGGGGCGCCACGGTCGGCAGCTCGGCCGGCTGTTCGGCGGCGGCCCTCAGCGTTTGCGGGGCCGGCACCTCGGGCGGCGGCGCCAAGGTGTCCCCAGCCCCGGCGCCGGCATCGTCCTGGCCCTCGGGCAGCAGCACCGCCAGCTTGTCAGGCTTGGTGCGCCACGGCCGGGCGTCCGCCTCGACCGTCGGAACACCACCGCCGCGATGGTGGCCCGACACCGACCAAACGCCGACCAGCAGCAGCAGCAGCGCCGCGATACCGCCGGCGATCAGCGCCAAACGGCGTGTCGACCGGTCGATGGTGGCGCGCATCCGCCCTCGATAGCTCCCGTCGCTCGGCGTCATTCGCGGCATCGGGATGTCGAGGTCGTTCGGCATTGCGTCCGTCCTTGGGGCAAAATCAGCGCATCTCTTCGAGCGGTTCGACACCCATCACCGCGAGGCCGGACCGGATCACTACCGCCGTCGCCGCCACCAGGGCCAAGCGGGCCCGGCTGCCGGCAACATCGTCCTCCTGCAGGAAGTGCAATGCGGCACCGTCACGACGTCGGTTCCACAGCATATGAAAGTCGGCCGCCAAGTCATAGAGAAAAAACGCGACTCGGTGCGGCTCACGTGCCAGTGCCGCAGCTTCCAACAGGCGCGGCCACTCCGCTAATCGTTTCGCAAGAGCCAATTCCTCGTGATCCAGTGCCTCGAGCGGCACTTCGGCCAGCGCTGCGTCAGACTGCTCCGCGCCAAACTGCTCCGCCGCCCGCCGGAGCACGCTGCGGGCGCGGGTGTGCGCGTACTGGACATACCAGACCGGGTTGTCGCGCGTCTGGGCGACCGTCTTATCGATGTCGAACTCCATCTGGGAGTCCGGCTTGCGGGTCAGCATGGTGAACCGCACCGCGTCGCGCCCGACCTCGTCCAGCAGGTCGCGCACCGTTATGAACGTGCCGGCCCGCTTGCTCATGCGCAGCGGCTGGCCGTCCTTCAGGATGTGCACGATCTGGCACAGTACGACGTCGAGCGCGCCGCCCAGCGCCCGGGTCGCCGCCGTCATGCGGCTCACGTAGCCGCCGTGGTCGGCGCCCAGCACGTCGATCAGCACATCCGAGCCGCGCGCCAGCTTGTCGGCGTGGTAGGCGATGTCGTTGGCGAAATACGTGTTGCTGCCGTCCGACTTGCGCAGCGGCCGGTCGACGTCGTCACCGAACTGGGTCGAGCGGAACAGCGTCTGCTCGCGCGGCTCCCAATCCTCCGGGGTCTTCCCCTTGGGTGGTTCCAGCACGCCCTCGTAGATCAACCCGGCCGCGTCGAGCCGTGCGATCAGCGCGTCGGCGGCGCCACGCTCCACCAGCGCGCGCTCGCTGCTGAACACCGCGTGACGCACGCCGAGCAGTTCGAGGTCGGCCCGGATGCCGGCCAGCATCATAGCGACTGCGGTGTCGCGCACCGGCGCCATCCACAGCGCCGGGTCGGCGATGGTCAGGTCCGGTCCCGCCAGCGCCGTGCCGTGCGTCGCCGCCAGCGCCTCCCCGACTGGGATCAGATAGTCGCCCTTGTACTGCAGGCCGGTCGGGGCGGCCGCATCGATCTCAGCCTCGGTGACGCCGCTGCCGAGCGCTTGCAGGTAACGCCAATAGGTTGCCCAACCCAGCGCCGCGACCTGTCCCCCCGCATCATTTACGTAGAACTCCTTAGTCACGACGTAGCCGGCCCGAGCCAGCAGGTTGGCCATGGCGTCGCCGACCACGGCCCCCCGGCAATGGCCGACGTGCAGCGGCCCGGTCGGGTTGGCCGAGACGTACTCGACGTTGACCCGGACGCCCTGCCCCACCGCGCTCGACCCGAACGCCTCGCCGGTTCGCAGAATCACAGGGATCACCGCGCGAAACACCTCGGGACGCAAGGCGAGGTTCACGAACCCCGGACCGGCCACCTCCGCCCGTGTCACGTCGGGGTCGCAGGACAACGCGGCCGCGAGTTCGGCCGCGATCTCGGCCGGCTTGCGTCGCGCGGGCTTGGCCACCAGCAACGCGGCATTGGTCGCCATGTCGCCGTGCGCCGCGTCGCGGGTCGGCGTGATTTCCACCCGTGCGGCGATCGCCGGGTCCAGGTCGGGCACGATGGTCGCCAGCGCCGCCAAGACGCGGTCGCGCATGGTCGCATAGATGTTCATCGCAGCGGCTTAGCCCGAAACGGACAGGTCCGTCAGCCTCGCGTGCTCCTGCCGCGCGAAGCGGTCCGTCATGCCGGCGATGTAGTCGCTGACCGTCTGCGCCGCCCGCGCGGTGCCGGCCGGCTCGCCCGCCCGGGCGCGCCATTCGCCCGGCAACAAGCCGACGTCGCCGTGCAGCAGCGAGAACAGCTCGGCGGTCAGCCGTCGCGCCTTGCCGCTCATGCGGTTGACCTGCCAGTGCCGATAGACTCGGGCGAACAGGAAGTCCTTGATCGCCGCGTTCGCCTCGGCCATCGGCGGGCTGAACGCGATGGTCGGGCGTTTGGCACGGCGGATCGCGTCCGGCCCGTCCGGATCGAGGGCGGCGATGCGCGACCAGCTCTCGCCCACGAGGTCGGTGACGAACGCGTTGATCACCCGGCGGATCGTCTCGTGGCGCAGCCGCGCCGGCGGCATGTCCAGGCTTGCCCGCCGCGCCTGCGCCAAAGCCTCGCCCACCACCGGCAGGTGCGCCAGGTCCTCGGCGGTCAGCAACCCCGCACGCCAGCCATCGTCGAGGTCGTGGCTGTGGTAGGCGACGTCGTCCGACAGCGACGCCACCTGCGCCTCGGCCGAGGCGAAGCTGTGCAGGTCGAGTTTGTGCCGGCGGTCGTAGTCGGCCACGTACGGCGGCGGATTTTTGAGCGGCCCGTTGTGCTTCGCCAGACCTTCGAGCGTTTGCCAGGTCAGGTTCAAGCCATC
>JAABUX010003172.1_pt1 | contig 22105 bp, 19 predicted proteins | sample 5561851 | NCBI WGS metagenome assembly JAABUX01 (sample SAMN10711883, study PRJNA513361) | rock metagenome | isolation source: Antarctica rocks | place: Antarctica: Victoria Land, Richard Nunatak red sandstone | collected 2016-01-03 | reverse complement strand
CAACCTGGACTTCTACGGCGGCGCGCTGGGCCTGCGCCTGGTCAAGACGACCGTTAACTTCGACGCCCCGGACGTCTACCACCTTTACTACGGCGACGAGGTGGGCCATCCGGGAACTATCCTGACCTTCTTTCCCTTCCCCGACGCGCCCAAGGGCCGCCGTGGCAGCGGCACAGTCGACGCCGTCGCCTTCTCCGTCCCGTCAGCCTCGCTCGACTATTGGCGCGGCCGGCTGGCGGAGTACGGCGTCGCCGTCGGCGCGCCGGAGACCCGTTTCGGCGAGCAGGTCCTCCTCTTCGCGGACCCCGATGGTCTGCGGCTTGAGCTCATCGCGCACGACGAGGACGGGCGGCGCGGCTGGGCCGGCGGTCCCGTGCCGGCCGAGTGCATGGTCCGCGGCTTCCACGGCGCCACGCCGCTCGTCGGGGACGCGGGTCCCACGGCGCGGCTTCTGACCGGTACGATGGGCTTCAGGAGCATCGGCGAGGAGGGCGGTCGCGTGCGTTATGCGACCGGCGACGGCGGTCCCGGCGCGGAAGTCGACCTCGTGGCGGCGCCGGGAACGCCGCGGGGGGCCGTCGCGGCCGGCATCGCGCACCACATCGCCTGGCGCGTGGCCGACGACGCGAGCGAGCGGCGCTGGCGCGACGAGCTCGGGGCGCAGGGCCTCGACGTCACCTCCGTGCGCGACCGCGCGTACTTCCGCTCCATCTACTTTCACGAGCCGGGCGGTATCCTGTTCGAGATCGCGACCGACCCGCCGGGCTTCACCGTTGACGAGGACGTCGCCGCGTTAGGTAGCGGCCTGAAGTTGCCGCCGTGGCTCGAGTCCCGTCGCGAGGAGCTCGAGGGCGCCCTCCCGCCGTTGCATCGCCCGACACCCGCCGCCCCCGTTTCACAGGGCGCGTCATGATGGCCACCGATCGACTGGATCTCGGCTTCGCGCATCGTTATCTGCCCGCGCCGGCGCCTGCACAGAGGGCCGGCGGGTCAGCGGCCCCCACGCTATTGCTGCTGCATGGGACGGGCGGCGACGAGGACGACCTGCTTCCGCTCGGCCGCGCCCTCTTGCCGGGGGCCAACCTGCTCAGCCCGCGCGGCAAGGTGCTGGAGGGAGGCATGCCGCGCTTCTTCCGCAGGCTGGCCGAGGGTGTGTTCGACGAGGACGACCTGGTCCGGCGCACCGAGGAGCTGGCCCTCTTCGTCGAGTGGGCGTCGGCGGCGTACGGCTTCGACCCGGCGTGGGTCATCGCGGCCGGCTACTCCAACGGCGCCAACATCGCGGCGAGCCTGCTGCTGCTTCGTCCGCGCACGCTCGCCGGGGCGGTCTTGTTCCACGCCATGGTCCCGATCGAGCCCCCGGAGCGGCCCGACCTCGCGGGCGTGCCCGTCTTCATCGCGGCGGGGCGCGCCGACCCGCTCGTCCCGTCCGCGGGGACGGAGCGGCTGGCCGAGTTGCTGCGCGCGGCCGGCGCCGACGTCGCGCTGCGCTGGGAGCCGGGCGGCCACGCCCTCATCCCCTCCGAGGTACAAGCGGCCCGGGAATGGCTGCGCGGCGCGCTTGTCCCGCCCGCGTAGGGCGCGCTTGTCCCGCCCGCGTAGGGGGTGTATCCGTTGCTGTGGCGCTGCACGCCGTCGGCGAACGCTTGTCCCGCCCGCGTAGGGGGTGTATAGTGTAGGCGATGGGTCTGGTGCCTCCATGCCCACCCGTCTGCGCCTGTAGCTCAGTGGACAGAGCGCTTGCCTCCGGAGCAAGAGGTCGTGGGTTCGAGTCCCGCCAGGCGCGCTCAGTGAAACGCAATAAACAGAGCATTTGTTCTGTATTCTGTATAAGTCGAAGAGGCAGGCGCCGCCTGGCCTCGTCTGTGCGTGGCTGACGTTTGGGTTGGCCGGCCCTGTGACCAGACCATACGCGCCTTCAGGGCCGAGCAACAGGGTCGCCACCTCCATCCGTTCCGCTGCTGTGATATCCTCCAACCGATAGGGCATGACGCTCTCCTTCGTATCCTGAGTTCTTGACACCTCAAGCATACGATAGGCTGGACTTATGCTCTATCCTCATGCGCTCCCTCTCACACTGTCACCTTATTCCTGAACCATGCCCCCTTCCGCCCCTTATTTCGTCGGGGTTGAGCGGTGCGAGAGGAGGGAGATGGCGATGGATCAAGACGCTCTGCGCCGTCCTGCCCTGGAAAGCCGGGCGCTACCTGGAACGCTTGTAGACGCGCGTATCGCTCAACGTAGCGCGAGGCAGGGGTGGGGACCATGACGCACGACTCTGGAGGGGCGAATCGTGTCAGCGCGGGGCGCGCCCGCGCCCGTGACCTCGGGATCTCCATCGGCCGCCTCACCCCGGGTCCCTTGAACGCGATCACGGACGTGCCGGGTGTGCGCGTCGGGCACACCACCTTGATCGTGGGGGAGGGGCCGCTGGTCGTGGGGCAGGGGCCGGTGCGGACGGGCGTCACCGTGGTCGCGCCCCACGGGGGCGACGTAGGGGCCGACCCTGTGTTCGCCGGGACGCACACGCTCAACGGGAACGGCGAGATGACCGGCCTGGCCTGGGTACGGGAGGCGGGCCTGCTCACCACGCCCGTGGCCCTGACCAACACGCACAGCGTCGGGGTCGTGCGCGACGCGCTCATCGCCCATAACGTGGCCCGCGCGGGCGCTAACCCGGACCTCGCCTGGAGCCTCCCCGTCGTCGCCGAAACGTACGACGGCGTCCTCTCGGACATCGACGGCATGCACGTGCGGCCCGCGCACGTCGTCGCGGCCCTCGACGCGGCCGCGGGCGGTCCCGTCGCCGAGGGCTGCGTCGGCGGCGGGACGGGCATGATCTGCCATGGCTTCAAGGGTGGGATCGGCACGGCCTCGCGCGCGCTCCCCGCGGCCGAGGGCGGGTGGACGGTCGGCGTGCTGGCGCAGGCTAACCACGGGCAGCGCGCCCTGCTGCGCGTGGACGGCGCGCCGGTCGGGCGAGAGATCGGCCCGGAGGAGACGCCCATGCCCCGCGCGACGCTACCGCCAGGCAGCGGCTCGATCATCGTCATCGTGGCAACGGACGCGCCGCTCCTACCGGACCAGTGCCGCCGCCTGGCGCAACGGGCCACGATCGGCGTCGCGCGCGCGGGCGGCCTTGGGTGAGGACAGCAGTGGCGACATCTTCCTCGCTTTCTCCACAGCCAACCGGGGGCTGGCCGGGGGACGGCCGCCCGGGGAGACCATCGACGTGCGCATGTTGCCGCATTGGGCCCTGACGCCGCTGTTCGAGGCGGTCGCCGAGGCGACCGAGGAGGCTATCGTCAACGCATTGTGCGCGGCGACGACGATGGTCGGGGTCGATGGGCGCACGGCGTACGCGCTCCCGCTCGACCGGCTGCGCGCGCTCATGCGGAGATACCAGCCCTCCGTTTGATCGCCTCCTGTCCCGCCGCGCCGGGGCCTGGGCTACGGTGACGCGAGGGGGAGCGTGACGGCGAAGAGGGCGCCGCGTCCGTGGACGGGGACGGGGGCGTTGACGGCCCCGATGTGCGCCGTACGCCTCAGCGATCCAGCGTCCGATGGCCAGCCCCAGCCCGCTGCCCTCGCCGATGTCCCCCCACCACTCCACTGATTGCCCTACGTCCTTCACGGGCGCGCGACGGTCTCACCCGGCCGCGTCAACTACTCTGCATCGTAGCGCGCGTTCATGACGAGTTGATGACAGCGCATCCCCCTCGGGCCTCCCAGCGATGTGTTATCGAAAGGTCACGATGCGGTCATCCGGCGGACCTATGCTACGAGGGGCGTGGCGTGGGGCCGCCGCGCGCCTCCACGTCGCGGTGGACCACCTACCAGTCTCTTAGCGAATCCTTGGCAACTTCTTCGGCTCCTCTTAGCCGGGGTTTACCGACTTCTTAGCAGCGGAGCCTAGGCTTAAGGTATCGAGGGTGTGAATGAGCCCCGAGGGAATAGCAAAGAGGGGCGCCGCGGCCCGGGGCTCGTGAAAAGTCGGCGCCGCGGGCGATAGGAGAGGAGCGATGGACAAAGGACGCATCGATGCGCCCGGTGAGATCGACCGGCCGCGCGGGGACGGCCCGCGTGGACCCCCGCCCGGCCGCCCGCCATCGACAGCGCCGTGGCGCACGGGTAAACCAGGCGTCCGGCGTGACAGCGACAGCAGGGCAACGCGGACGGGTATACATAGCACACCCGCGCTGCTGGCACGCTCGACGATACAGTCAAATGAAGGCTAAAAGGGAAGGAACGACAGACAGATGTTGCGACTAATGAAGATATCGATGCTCGCCGGCGGCCTCGTCGCCGCGGGCGTCGTGGTGGCGTCCGGCGCCGGGGCGAGTCCCCTGACGGCGTCCGGCGCCGGGGCGAGCGCGGCGGCGGCCGTGACCAGCGCCGATCAGGGGCTATCGACAGCGCTGCTCGCGAACCGGGGGGCCGGCGCACACCGCGCGCGCGGTACGGTCAGGGCGACCGCCCCCAATGTTACCTCGCCGGTGACCGGGACCGCGCCCATGACCGGGACCGTGCCCGGCGCCAACGGCTTCGGCCACGGCGGCCATGGCTTTGGCGGCCGTGGCGGCTTCGGTGAGGCCGGCGGCTTTGGCCGCGGCCGTGGCCTCACCGTCACGGGCGTCAACGGCAACACGATTGCGGCTACGGGCCGGGGTGGCCAGACGGTCACCGTGCAAGTGAGCGCGACCACCGCCTACACCGAGGCCGGGGCGAGCGCCTCGCTCTCCGACGTCAAGACGGGGTCGATCATCGCCGTGCGGGGTTCCAACGACGCCACGGGCGGGACGACCATCACTGCGACGGGCGTAACCATCGTACTGCCGCAGGTGGCTGGCGTGGTCACGGGCGTCAGCGGCTCGACCTTCACTCTGACCGGCTTCAACGGGACCACGCGGACCGTCACCGTCGGTGACGCGACGCGCTACCAGAGGGGCGGGTCGTCCGCCGCTCTCACCGACATCGCGACGGGCACGGCCATCGTGGCCGAGGGCACGACCGCCAGCGACGGCTCGTTGAGCGCGGTGCGCGTAACCATCCAGGTCCCGCGCGTCGCCGGCCAGGTCACGGCCGTCAACGGCGCGTCGTACACCGTGGCGGGCCGCTTCGGTCAGACGGCGTACACGATCGCCACGACGGGCAGCACGACGTTCGTCAAAGCGGACGGGTCGACCACGTCGGCCTCCGCGGTGACGACGGGCGTGTTCATCGTGGCGGAGGGCCCGCTCTCCAGCGACGGCAAGACGCTGACGGCACAGCGCGTCATCGTCGCGCCGGCGGGCGCGGGCCGCGGCTACGGCCGGCACGGCGGCTACGGCGGGCGCGGCTTCTACCCCGGGTCCACCGGGTCCACCGGGTCCACCGGGTCCACCGGGGCGGGCGAGTCCGACCCGAGCGCCCCGTCCACGACAGGGACGGCCAGCATCTAGCCGCCCCGACGCGGCGGCATCACGGCTAGTCGCGGGTATACCACGCGATTGTGATCGTGGGCGCCGTGAGACTGACCTTGAAAGGTCATGGCAGGGGACGGACCTTGAAAGGTCTCTGTGAGGGGCGCTCCTCGCGCCGGACCACCACACGGGTGGCGGCGATCCAGACCCTTCAGGGTCCGTCCTCTCCTCTGCTCCTGTCTTTCAAGGCCAGGCTCCGCTCACAATCGCGGGGCGCTCCCGCTAATCACACGGAGGTCGCTATACCGATGTCGCCAGATGATAGAGGTATACTAGCGGGGCCTGTCCGAGGACATGGATGACGAGCCTCGTAGCCCTGGCTCGCGCCCCGGCGACGCGACCGCTACGCGCCCTTGGCGCGGGGGGCTTTTGCGGCCTACTGCAACTGGGCCTACTGGCCGCGCTGCTCGCCCGGCGTTGGAGCCCGTTGCCCGCCGACGTGCTGGCCCTCGCCCTCACGACCCAACTGAACTTCGGCCTCAACGCCGCCTTCACCTGGCAGGACCGGCCAGCGCACGGGCGCCAACGGCGGCGAGGGCGCGCGCTGCTCCGGCGCTGGGCGGCGTACCAGGGAACCAGCGCGGGCGCCGCCCTGCTCAACCTGCTTGTGTTCGCGGCGCTGCACCCCGCGCTGCCGCCTGTTGTCGCAGCTGCGGCGGGCACGGGTATCGCCGCCCTGGGCAACTTTGTGGCCAACGACCGGCTGGTCTTCCGCGCGCCGACAGCGCCCTCCCCATGACGCCGGATACAGGAGCTTTGTTCGCGACGACTTACCGGGGTCGCCGGCTCCCTGGCCGGCCTGTCGTCGTGGGCCAGCGCGCCGGCGCCCCCGGCCGGCGCCTCCCTCCGCAAACAGCCCGCCTTTAAGAAACACTGGCGCCGGTCCACCCGGTCGCCCCGCCAAGTCGCGGGGGAGGGTATCATTTAAGAGCCAGGAGCAGGACGTAAAAACCTCGCGACTATGTAGGGTGGGACGGCTCGGGCTCGGGCTCGGGCTCGGGAACAAGGCCAACAGAGGACATAGCGTGGAGCGAGGCGTCTACCCCTCGGCTAAAGCGGGAGGGTCCCCTGGGAAATAAGGATACAACTCATGTCTCTCCCCGGTAGTAACGGCACCCTCGACCTATTGCTCCAGGGCGACGGCGATCGAACCCTGTTCGACGTGCAGACCAAAGCGGAGGGTCCGGGCGGCGCGCTGCCGCTCGATGAGGCCATGCTGCGCGCGTGGCCCAGCGGCGACCTGTTCGGCCTCACGCAGGACGCCGGCATGGGCTGGGACCCCGATCGATTGCGCCAGAAAGAGTTCCTGATCCTCTCCACGCAGGGCGGCATCCGCGCCCCCGACGGCGCGCCCGTGGCGCTGGGCTACCACACGGGACACTGGGAGGTCGGGCTGCTCATGACCGCCGCCGCGGAGCAACTGCGCGCCGATGGCCACACGCCCTTCGCCGCCTTCTGCACCGACCCCTGCGACGGCCGCACGCAGGGCACGACGGGCATGATGGATTCGCTTGCCTACCGCAACGACGCCGCGACGGTGCTGCGTCGCTTGATCCGCTCGCTGCCCACGCGCAAGGGCGTCGTCGGCGTGGCCACATGCGACAAGGGTCTCCCCGCCATGATGATGGCCCTGGCCGCGATGCGCGACCTGCCCTGCGTGCTCGTGCCCGGTGGCGTGACCCTGCCGGCCGTCGAGGGCGAGGACGCCGGTAAGATCCAGACGATCGGCGCCCGCTTTAGCCACGGCATGATCACCGTGCAGCAGGCCGCCGAAGATGGCTGCCGCGCCTGCGCCACACCAGGTGGCGGCTGCCAGTTTCTGGGCACAGCCGCCACGGCGCAGGTCGTCGGCGAGGCCCTGGGCATGGCGCTCCCACACAGCGCGCTCGCGCCCTCGGGCCAGCCTATCTGGCTCGACATGGCCCGGCGCTCGGCCGTGGCCGTGGCCGCGCTCGAGGCGCACGACATCACCATGCGCGCCATCCTGACCGGCAAGGCGATCGAGAACGCCATGGTCGTGCACGCCGCCTTCGGCGGCTCGACCAACCTGCTGCTGCACATCCCGGCGATTGCTCACGCGGCGGGGCTGCGCCGCCCCACCGTGGAGGATTGGCGCCGGGTCAACGTGCGCGTGCCGCGGCTCGTCGACGCGCTGCCCAATGGCCCCGTGGGTCATCCTACCGTGCGCGTCTTCCTGGCCGGCGGCGTGCCCGAGGTGATGCTGCATCTGCGCCGGCTCGGGTTCCTGCACGAGGACGCGTTGACGGTCGCGGGCGTTACCCTCGGCGCAGCGCTCGACTGGTGGGAGTGCTCGGAGCGCCGCTCGACATTGCGCGCGCGGCTGCGAGAGCAGGACGGCGTCGACCCGGACGAGGTGATCATGAGCCCGGAGAGGGCGAGGGCGCGCGGCCTGACCAGCACGGTCACCTTCCCGCGCGGCAACCTCGCGCCGCATGGCTCCGTGGTCAAGAGCACCTCCATCGATCCGGGCCTCGTCGACGCGGACGGGATCTATAGGATGACCGGCCGCGCGCGCGTCTACACGAGCGAGCGAGCCGCCATCGAGGCCATCAAGAGCCTCGGTCCCGATCGCGTGAAGGCGGGCGACGTGGTCGTGCTGATCTGTCGCGGACCGCAGGGCGCGGGCATGGAGGAGACCTACGAGATCACCTCGGCCCTGAAGTTTCTGCCCTTCGGCAAGAGGGTGGCCGTGCTGACCGATGCGCGCTTCTCGGGCGTCTCCACCGGCGCGTGCATCGGGCACATCGGACCGGAGGCGCTGGCGGGGGGACCCATCGGGCGCGTGCGCGATGGCGACCTGATCGCCATCAGCATCGACTGCGCGCGGCTCGAGGGCTCGGTCGATCTGGTGGGGCACGGCGACGAGGCGCTCGGTCCGGAGTGGGGCGCGCGCGAGCTCGCCGCGCGCCCGCCCCGCGCCGACCTCGCGCCCGACCCGCGCCTGCCCGACGACACGCGGCTGTGGGCCGCGCTCCAGGCCGTCGGCGGCGGCACGTGGGGCGGCTGCGTCTACGACGTCGACGCTATCGTCGCCGCTCTCTCACGCCCGTGACGGCGCATGTCGTCCTGTTCAGCGGGCCGCCCGGCGTGGGCAAGAGCGCGTTGAGCTACCGGCTGTCGCGCGAGACCGGCTGGGCGGCGCTCTCCAAGGATGCCGTCGCTCAGGGGCTTAAGGTGTGTTCGGGAGGATGTTCGTCCGTCGCCGGGTACGAGGTCATGTTCAGCCTGGCCGAGCTCAACCTGGGCAACGGCGCTTCGATCATCCTCGACGCCGTCTTCGGCCTGCAGGACTTTCGAGGGCGCGCCATGGATCTGGCGGCGCGGTACGATGCGCGCTTCCACGCCGTCGTGTGTTCGTGCAGCGACCGCGACCTGTGGCGACGTCGCATCGAGGGCCGGACGGAGGCCGTGCGCGGCTGGACGCCCGCGAATTGGGCCGAGGTCGAGCGCGTCGCGGGTTACTACGAGCCGTGGACGACGCGGAGCCTGGCGCTCGACGCCGCCGATCCCTTCGAGCGCAACGTCGCGCTTCTGCTCGCTACCGTCGTAGGCGAGTAGGGCGCCAGGGATCGACTACACTGAGGGCGAGGAGGATGAGGCCTATGGATGCTGTCTGAGGTCTATGGATGCCGTCGAGTGAGCCTACCCGCTCTTTAGCGGCGTCGCTAGATAGGGCGACATTGGGGACGCTTCTGCGCCCGATTGTCGGGCCGCATCCCCGTGTGGACGGCTACACGACGGTCCGCGACGCCGACGACTACGCCGTGCTCATCGTCGATTTGATCGGCCCGTCGTTGCGCATCGTCGTGAAGCTGGCGGGGCTGCGCGCTACGCTCGCCTGTCCCTTCGACCGCACCGCCGCGATCAATCGTATCGTGCGCGGTCGGACCACGGTCCCGACGCCCGAGGCGCTGGCGGCCGACGTTTCCTACCGCGATTGGCCCTCGCGCTACCTCGTCACGACGCACAGCGAGGGCGCGACGTGGGCGGAGACAACGTCGTCGCTCGACGTGGCGGCGCGCCGAGACCTCTACCGCCAATTGGGCCAAGCCGTGGCCCAACTGCACACGATTGATTTCCCCGCGTACGGCGAGATCGGCGCCGACGGGCGCGTGGCCGGGAGCCACTCCCTCTCCGCCGCCCTGCAGGAGCGGGCGCGCCTGCGCGTCGCCGATTCCCGACACGCCGCCCTCTTTGTCAGGCTGCTACGAGATCGCGCGCATCTCTTCGACGACGCCCCGGGCCCAACCCTGTGCCACGAGGACCTCAATCCGACGAACATCCTGCTGCGACAGGACGACGGGGGGTGGCGCGTGGCGGCGATCTTCGACTTCGACAGCGCCTGGGCCGGAAGCCCCGAGTCGGACCTTGCCCGCCTCGAACTGTGGCAGAGCGCAGCCTACCCCGATCTTATGGACGACGGCTTTCGCGCGGCGTACGAAACGAGGCGCCCCGTCGCGCTCGGCTACGAGGGGCGGCGCGCGATCTACCAGCTCCTCTGGCTCCTCGAATACGCGAGCGCGTCGACGCAACACGGGGCGGATACGCAGCGTGTATGCGCCCAATTGAATATCCCGCCTATAGCGTTCGCCACGTGATCCCCGCCAATGGCCTTCACCCTCACAGCCCGAGAGGGACTTTCTAGCTATTGCGCCGGCCCGTCCACCCTATGTATCACGGACAGTAGCCCTACTGATCCGCGTTTTATTAGATTAGAACGGATGCCGCACCTCATGCCTGTCGCCCCGGGTCGCCTTTCGCCGCGCCACTTTGTCTCCTGGGCGGCGGCCCTCTCCGTGTTGGTGGTTTTCGCCATCGGCGAGCTGAGTCGCGCCGGCGGCGCGCGGGCGGTCGCGTGGTGGGCGAACGGCGGGTGGACCTGCTCGGCGGTCGTGGCGCTCTGCGGCTGCCTCGTCGCCGCGCGGCGGGAGAGGGCTAGCCGGCGCGCCTGGCTGTTCTTCGCGGGGGGCTGCGCCAGTTGGCTCGCGGGGGAGATAGTGTGGGACTACAGCCAACTCGTGGCCCACGTAGCGCTGCCCTTCCCGTCGCTCGGCGATGCGGGCTGGCTGGGTTTCGTGCCTCTGTTCATCGCCGGGATCTTCGCGTTGCCGCGGCCCGCCGGGCGGCACAGCATCGCGATCCTTTTCGGGCTCGACGTGGCCATCGTGGCCCTGGCCCTGACGCTCATCGGGGGCGTGGCGACCCAGGGCTTGCTCCTGTCCGCGTCCTCCCTGAGCCTGGTCGGCAAAGGCGTGGCGCTGGCCTATCCCGTCGCGTATCTAACGCTTGGCTTGGCCGCCTTCCTACTCGTTTTGCGCGTGCCCCGCCTCGCCGCCGCGCGCGGGATGGCCCTGCTGCTCCTCGGCTTGCTCGGTGAAGGGGCCGGTTTCGTGGCCTGGACCCCCTCCCTGCTCAACGGCGCGTTCCAGGATGGCACGGTGCTGGACGTTGTGTGGATGGCAGGCCTGCTGGCGATCGGGCTGGCCGGCCTGGAGTGGCGCGCGCCGCGACACGCGCGGGCGACGGAGGCCGATGCCCCGACGCTGACGCTCGTCGCGTTGAGCCTCCTCCCCACCGTCCTCGGGTTGGGCGTCGCCCTCATCGTCCCGTCCCTCGTCCATGGGACGGCGCACGGGCGCATCGATCTGGGGGCGCGCGCCTTGATCGCGCTCGTCGCGCTGCGACAACTCGCGGCGGTCGTGGAGAACGCGCGCCTCTACCGTTCCGAGGCCACGCAGCGTGGCCTGGCGCAGCGCCGCGCCGAGCGTCTGCGCCGTGTGCAGGAGCTCGGCCGCACCCTCCACCTGGATCTGGACTCATCCGGCGTCGGCCAGCTGACCGTCGACGCGGCCTGCGCGGCCCTCGGCTTCCGCCTGGCCGTGCTCAACCTGATCGACGATCTTGCGGCGCCGCCTGCGGAGCGGCGCATCCGGGCGGTGGCCACGGCGGGGCTGAGCCCGGAGGTGGCGACCCGCTTCCTAACGCAGGACGCGCCGGCCAGCGATACGCTGTCCCTGCTGCGCGACGAGTTCCGCCTCTCGCGGTCGTACTTCGTCCCCGCCGAGCGCATGGGCGCCGCGTTCGGCGGGACCTCGATCCCACAGTGGACGCCGGACCTGGCGCCGGCGACAGCGGGTGGGTGGTGCGCTGGCGACGAACTGCTCGTGCCCCTGATCGAGCGGCGTACCGATAACTTCCTCGGCTTCCTCTCCGTCGACGACCCCATCGACGGGCGGCGTCCCGACGCCGAGGTCGCCGAGATCCTGGAGATTTTTGCCGATCAGGCCGCCCTGGCCATCGAGAACAGCCGCCTCTACGAGCGTGCGCAAGCCCAGGCCCTGCGCGATCCAGTCACCGGGCTGGCCAACCACCGCGCCGTACATCAGGCGCTCGATGCGGCGCTCGGCGCCGGCGGTAGGCGGGGCTGCGCGTCGTTCTTGCTCGTGGACGTCGACAATTTCAAGCTCTTCAACGACACGTATGGTCACCCGACCGGCGACGCCGTGTTGCGCGCGATCGCGGGGCGCCTGCAAGCCTGCGTGCGCGAGGGCGGCGTGGTGGGGCGCTACGGCGGCGACGAGTTTGCCTTGGTGCTGCCGGGGGCCGACCGCGCCGCCGCGGACGCGGTGGCGCGGCGTATCGACGCGGCCGTGAGGGCCACGCCCTATGTCTCCGAGTGCGGGGCCGTTATACCGCTATCCCTCTCCGTCGGCGCCGCCATGGCGCCGGACGACGGCGCGACGCGGCAAGCCCTCCTCGCCGTGGCCGACGCGCGCATGTACGCGACCAAGAGCGGCGCGACCGCGGACCCGATCATGGTGCGCAGCGCCGCTGACCTGCTGGGCGACACCGCCTTCGGCATCCTCGAGGGCCTTGTCGCGGCCGTCGACGCCAAAGACCGCTACACGCGCGAGCATTCGCTCGACGTGACCCGCTACGCCCTAATGCTGGCCGACGCCCTTGGCCTGCCGGACGACGACCGCCGCACGCTGGCCATCGCCGGGCCGTTGCACGACGTCGGCAAGATAGCGATCCCCGATCGCGTGCTGCGCAAGCCCGGCGGGCTGACGGACGAGGAGTACGAGGCGATCAAGTCGCACGTGACGTACGGCGTGGCCATCGTGCGCGGCCTGCTCGACGACGCGCGGGTCATCGACACCATCGCGCAGCACCACGAGCGCCACGACGGGCGGGGCTATCCGCAGGGCCTGCGCGGGGAAGAGACGCCACTGCTCGGGCGCATCATGCAGATCGCCGACGCGGTCTCGGCGATGACGCTGGATCGGCCCTACCGGCGCGGGCTCTCGACGGGGAGAGTCGTCGCCGAACTGCGGCGCGGCGTGGGCGCGCAGTTCGACCCCACGCTCGTCGAGCCCTTCATCGTGGCGTTCTGCGCCTCCCGCGCCGATGCGCCCGATCTGCCCGTGGGGCATGACGCCTGCGCGTCACCTTCGCGGCCCCTGCCGCGCGCCTCGTAGCACGACTCGACGCGGGTCGCGTAGCGTGGCTCGACATGAGTCGCGCAACACACTTTCCCAACCAGACGCGGAGTTGGTATGAGCGGGACGCTTTCCTCTCGTATTATGAGTGGCGCGGCCCCACGCCTCGTCACGCCTCGTGGCGAACGACGCCGGGGCCGTCGCACCCAATAGTCTTCAAATCGTGCGCATGCATCCGCGCCATAACCTTCCTCCCGACGCGCTGGCCGCGCTGATGAGTATCCTCAGTTGCGAGCCCCTACGGGCGCAACTCAGCGGCGCAGGCCAAGGGTGGCGAGCAGCGCGCTTGCTGTCCACGGCTCGGAACTGGCCCAGCGCAACTCTTCGACTGTCGCCGGTAAGGCGACGGACGTGACAATCGTGACCAGGCGGCGGTTCAGATAGACGCGCTCCTGGTACGCCTGCAGGAGGTCGGCCTGGCGCGCTGGCAGCGTCGGGAGGGCCGCGTAGAGCGCGTCGATCGTGCCATGACGGGCTAACAGGGTCGCCGCGGTTTTCGGGCCGATTCCCGGCACGCCGGGGATGTGATCGGACGTATCGCCGATCAAGGCCTTCAGGTCGGTGAATTGATCGGGTCGTACCCCCCAGCGATCCTGCACCACCGCCGGCGTGTAGAGGTCTCCCTCCTGCCCCTTCGGCATAAAGACCGTGACCTGCGGGCCAACCACCTGCAAGAGGTCGCGATCGCCGGAGACGATGGTGACGGGCAGGCCGGCGGTCGTGGCGTTGGTCGCGAGCGTGCCCATGACGTCATCGGCCTCGAAGCCCGGCGCCATTGGGTAGGAGATGGCCAGGTAATCCAGGACCTGCTGGACCTGCGCTACCTGTTGATCGAAGTTGGCGACTTCCTCAAGTGTCCCGCGCGGGCGGCCCGTCCGGTAGTCGGGGAAGAGCGCGCGGCGGAACGGCGGCTCCGGCGGGTCGAAAGGCACGCACACATGAGTAGGATTGAAGCGGCGCACCAGCCGGAGGAAGGCGCCAACGAAGCCATAGACGCCTTGAATCGGTGCGCCATCTGTCCCGACGATACTGCGCGGCAGCGCGTTGTAGGTGCGGTGGAAGAGATGATGGCCGTCCACCAGCAAGAGGCGATCTATCGGTTCCATGATACGTCAGATTATAAAGTTGGCGCCTGGCCCCGGGATCGAGGAGCGGGAGGCGGGGCGCTAATCGATGCTTTTAGTGACCTGACGGGACGAGGAACATCACCCGGCCTGTGGCGATAGTCTGCCCCTTCTGGTTGGCGGCGCGCACGTCGCACAAGTAGGCCGTGCCCTCCGCGAGGTGTTCGACACCCGTGACCGTGCCGCCGACGGTCAGCGCGTCGCCGACGAAGACCATGCCGGTGAAGCGCGTCTCGAAGCGCCGCACGTAGCCTGCCCCCTGGTACGGTGAGAAGAGGTGGCCCAGCTCGGCCATGCTGAGCATGCCGTGCTGGATCACGCCGGCGAGCCCGGCGTCGGTCGCGGCCTGGTCGATCGTGTGGATCGGGTTGTAGTCGCCCGAGGCGCCGGCGTACTTGATTAGCTTGAGGCGCGTCACCGGCTCCAGAGTGTGCGCCGGCAGGGGGTCGCCGGCCTGCCACGCGGGGGCGCCTTTCTCGTCGATCATCGGCCCATCCCCCGCTTGACCGCCTCGCTCACGATCAGGGTCGCGCTCATCTTGAAAACCTCCTCGCCCCGGTCGTCCTCGCCGATGCGGGCGAAGACCAGGAAGGTCATGGCGCCCATGCTGCCGCTTTTGTCGAACGTCTTCTCCAGCAGGCCGTAGCAGTTGAACTCCTCGCCGACGTAGATGGGGCGGCTGTACTCGAAGACCTGCGAGCCGTGGATGAGACCCGCCGCGGGCAGCGCCAGGCCCTCGATCGTCCCGTAGTCGAACGTGATGGGGAACGTGGGGGGGGCGATCAGCCGGCCGTAGCGGCTCTGTCGCGCCGCCTCCTCGTCGTAGTACAGAGGGTTGTCGTCGCCGATGGCCTCGGCGAACTTCCGTACCGCCCCGCGCTCGATTGGGTTGCGCACGGGGCTCGCGCGCCGGCCGACCAGTTCCTGCCACATCGCTCACCCCTCCCCATTCGTGTATCTCTTCAACTCCCGGCGCAGATGATCGGCGTCTTGCTCGGCCTGGAGCCGGGCCTCCTCGGCCTGGAGCCGGGCCTCCTCGGCCTGGAGCCGGGCCTCCTCGGTTTGCTCGGGAGTTAGCAGCAGACGCCCATCCGGCGTTTGCGCCTGTAATAGCGCGCCGCGCACGACCAGGTACAATCCGAGCACGCCGCTCCACAAACGGCCCTGCTCGTCGAGCGGCCAGGGCTCGAACTGCCCGGCCGGGTCGCGCCGGTAGCCCGCAAGGGTCGACGCGGCGCCCCCGTGCGGGGTAAATAGGGCGTACTCGTCCGCGCCGAGCAGGTTGTACGCGCGCAGTTTCTCCTCCTCGTCGCGCGCCACGCTCGACGGGGATACGACCTCCAGTACGAACGCCGGGAAGGCGCCCTCGGCCTCCCTGTCATAGGACGTGCGCGCATGTTCCGGCACGAACGCCACGAACGTGTCGGGTGCGAGCGTCCTCTTGCGCCCCGTGTCCGTCAGACGATAATTGATGGGCAGCATGCTGGCCACGTACCAGGGCAGCCCCTGCGCGTGCGCGTAGATACGCAGACTGTGGGCGAAGGCGCTCGTCGACCAGAACTGTAAATCTCCCATCACCATCCAGGGCGCATCCTCCGTGTCGTCCTCCAGGGTCAGCATAAAGAGTTCGTCATCTTCCTCTTGCGTGAGAGGGGTCCGCCAGGGTGTGTGTAGTACCATGCTCGTCCATCCTTTTGTTACGCGCCACCTCTTGTTACGCGCCACCTCGGCGCTCGCCACTCAATCCTTCGGGCCGCCAGCCACGTAGAGCACCTGACCGCTGACGAAACCGGCCTCCTCGGAGGCAAAGAAGAGGGCGGCGGCGGCGATGTCTTCGGGCTTGCCGGTGCGGCCGACGGGGATCGCGCTCGCCGCGCCCTCGACAAAGGCTTCGAAGGGCACGCCCATGCGCGCGGCGGTGGCGCGTGTCATCTCGGTCTCGATGAAGCCCGGCGCGATGGCGTTGCAGGTGATGCCGAACTTGCCGAGCTCGATGGCCAGCGTCTTGGTGAAGCCCTGCAGCCCAGCCTTGGCCGTGGCGTAGTTGGCCTGACCTCGGTTACCCAGCGCCGACGTGGAGGAGAGGTTGACGATGCGACCGTATTCTCCCTTGACCATGTGCTTCTGCGCCGCCTGACTGCAGTGGAAGGCGCCTTTGAGGTGCACGTTCATTACCATGTCCCAGTCGTCGTCGGTCATCTTGAACAGCATGTTGTCGCGGATGATGCCGGCGTTGTTGACCAGGATGTCGAGCCGGCCGTAGCGGCTCACCGTCGCGTCGATCGCGCCCGTGACCCGCGCCCGATCCGAAACGTCGACACGGGCGCCGAACACGTCGAGCCCCTCGCCCTGTAGCTCCCCAACCGTGCCGTCGAGCGCCTCCTCGTCGATGTCGGCCAGGCACACCCCGGCGCCCTCCCGGGCGAAGCGCGCGGCCGTCGCGCGGCCGATCCCGCGGCTGGCCCCGGTCACGAACGCGACGCGATCCTTCAAGCGATCCACTTATATCTCCTTCCTGCCCGTGGTGGTAAGACATGGGGACATAGGAATGTGGGCCGCCCCGGTTGGGCGCCGCCCGGTCCGTACGGCCCCACCTCCCTATGTATTTTTCTTCAGTTCGAGCTTGGCGACGGCGTTGCGGTGGACCTCGTCGGGACCATCAGCCAGGCGGAGCGTGCGCGTATGCGCCCAGGCTTGGGCCAGATAGGGGTGGCTCACGCCGCCGCCGCCGTGGGCCTGGATGGCGCGGTCGAGCACGCGCAGGGCCATGCTCGGCGCCACGACCTTGATCATGGCGATCTCGGCTTGCGCCACCTTGTTGCCTACTTTGTCCATCATGTCGGCCGCCTTGAGCGTCAGGAGGCGAGCCTGGTCGATCTCGAGGCGCGAGTCGGCGATCCACTCGCGCACCACGCCTTGCTCGGCCAACGGGCGTCCGAAGGCCACGCGCTCCTTGACGCGCTCGACCATCAGCCCGAGCGCGCGCTCGGCCACGCCGATACAGCGCATGCAGTGGTGGATACGCCCAGGTCCAAGCCGTCCCTGCGCGATGGCGAAGCCCTTGCCCTCGGCCCACAGGATGTTCGATGCCGGCACGCGCACACCCTCGAAAAGTATCTCGGCGTGGCCGTGCGGAGCGTCATCGAAGCCGAACACGGGCAGCGTGCGCACAATCGTGACGCCCGGCGTGTCCAGCGGGACCAGCACCATCGACTGTTGCTCGTGGCGCGCGGCCGACGGGTCGGTCTTGCCCATCAAGACGGCGAGCTTGCAGCGCGGGTCACCCGCGCCCGAGCTCCACCACTTGCGCCCGTCGATGATGTACTCGTCGCCGCATCGTGCGATGCGGGTCTCGATGTTTGTGGCGTCCGAGGAGGCCACGTCGGGCTCGGTCATGGCGAAGCAGGAGCGGATCTCACCGCCGAGGAGCGGGGTCAGCCAGCGGCGCCGCTGCTCGGGGGTTCCGTAGCGGACGAGCGCCTCTATGTTGCCGGTGTCGGGAGCAGAGCAGTTGAAGGGCTCCGAGCCGATGTGCGAGCGGCCCATGATCTCGGCCAGCGGGGCGTACTCCAGGTTGGAGAGGCCCGCGCCATAGTCGCTCTCGGGCAGGAACAGGTTCCACAGCTCGCGCCGGCGCGCCTCGCGCTTCATCTCCTCCATCACGGGCGTGGGTTCCCAGCGGCTCGGCCCCTCGTCGATTTGCCGCCCGAACACCGCCTCGTTTGGGTAGACGACCTCCTCCATGAACGCGGTGACGCGCTCCCGCAGGCCATTGACTTTGTCCGAATAGTCGAAGTCCACCGTGCCCTCCTTCACGACGATGTGCCCTGAGCACATCATAGGCCCTATGAGGACATTCGACAAACTGCGCGGAGGAGTACGCATCATGTGTTTGGCGAACGTCGTCAACATCCGTCGTGGACCCGCGGACCCTGGAGGCGGCGTCTTGGTACAATGACGTGCAAGGCAGGGCGGTGGACTTTTGAGGGCTAGGGCTACGAAGGAGTAGGGTGTACATGGACTTTGCACTGAGCGCGGAGCACGAGGAGATACGCGAGAGGGCGGCGCGCGTGGCGCGCGAGGTGGTGGCGCCGCGCGCCGCCGAAGTCGACCGCGCGGGCGCGTACCCGTGGGACTACATCGAGGCCTTCCGCGACGCGGGGCTGCTCGGCCTGGCCATCCCGCGAGAGCATGGCGGGGCGGGGGCCGGCTCGCTTGGGCTGGCCGTCGCCGTCGAGGAGGTCGCCAAGTACGACAGCTCCGCCGGTCTCCTGCTGCTGACGACGCGCCTGACCACCGCCGGCATCGGCATGGCCGGGACCGAGCAGCAGAAGGAACGCTATGTGCGCGGCGTGGCCGAGGGGCGGCTGCGCGGCTGTTTCGCCCTGACCGAGCCCGCGGCCGGCTCGGACTCCGCCAACATTGCCACGACAGCCGTGCGCGAGGGCGACGAGTACGTGCTCAGTGGTACCAAGATGTGGGCCGGGCAGGCCGCCGTGGCCGACTTCGCCATGGTCGTGGCCAAGACGACGCCCGCGGCGGGCGCGCGCGGCGTGAGCGTCTTCCTGGTCGACCTACCCAATCCAGGCTTCCACATCGTGCGCGAGCTGCCTAAGATGGGCGTGCTCGGCGTGCCCGTCGTGGAGATAGACCTGCACGACTGCCGCGTGCCCGCCTCGGCGCTGCTCGGCCCGGAGAACGAGGGCTTCAAGCTGGTGATGCGTCACCTCAACGTGGTGCGCCCGCTGGTGGCCGCGCGCGGCGTCGGGCTGGCGGCGGGGGCCACCAGCTACGCGCTGGCCTATGCGCAACAGCGCCGCACGTTCGGCCACCCGCTGATCGAGCATGAGGCCATCCTGTTCAAGCTGGCCGAGTTGGCCATGGCGGTCGAGTCGGCGCGCCTGCTCACGTACCGCGCCGCCTGGCTCGTCGACCAGGGCGGCAGCGACCGCGAGATAGCGCACTACCTGTCGATCGCCAAGGCCACGGCGAGCGAGGTGGCCGTGCGCGCGGCCGAGGAGGCGCTGCAGATCCTGGGCGGCTACGGCTACCTCAAGGACTACGCGACCGAGCGCTACTACCGCGACGCTAAGCAGCTGACCCTGGTGGAGGGCACGAGCGAGATCCATCGCCTCATTATCGGCCGCGCCATGAATGACGGCCTGCTCGACTGGGGCTACGACGTCCGGGCGGCGGGGGGCCTCCCGGGCGACGCGGCCGATCAGGCCCGGCGCCAGGGGAGGCTGGCGGCGCCGGCGAGCGACGATCGCCTGCTGGTCGGTGCCGACTGAGCGCGAGCACATGAATGGCGGCGCATCGGACCCGACGCCTTGCTTATAAGCTAGGGCATGGGGTTGTGGTGCGCGGCGGCGTAGCGGCCGGTGACATTGTGCTCCAACTGGCGCTCGATGTCGCCGAGCAGCCCGCTGGCGTCGATGTGGAAAGAGGTCGGGCCGCGTCCACTCGTCGCCGAGCTCCTCCTTCATCAGGGCGTACAAGACGCAAGTGGGAGGGGGTTTCTGCTATACTCGCGACGTATTCCTTGTAGGGGGACTAGCCCGCATATTTCATCTTTGATGGAAGGTGATATGTGGGCTTCCGTTTAGGTAAACCGATCGCCTACCTGATCTAGGAATAACAGACAGTCCTCAGCTGTGTGCTACGCTCCACCTACGAGAGAGGAGGGCCGCGCCGATGGCAAGTGAACAGAGGCCCGATAATGATCCAGAGCGCGAGTTGCTGGACATTATCCATGACTACCTAAGCCGGCACCCCGACGGAGCGCGGGCATTGCGCGACGCCGTTGTTGGCGTGCTGCGTCAGCGTGACCACGATCACGATGAGGATGTATATTATGGCGACGGTTACAGCGTGCGCCGATTGTCCCGTGAGGAGTCGCAGCGCATGGGGCTTGACGAGGACGTAGAGCCGGTGGGGCCAATTTACTACAGCACCGAGGAGTTCCTGGCGGCCCTCGCCGCGCGCCCTGCCGCCGATGACCCGGCTCCCGTCGCCGCCGATGACCCGGCTCCCGTCGCCGCCGATGACCCGGCTCCCGTCGCCGCCGATGACCCGGCTCCCGTCGCCGCCGATGCCGACGTACGATAGGGAGCCGCATTTCCTGCGCGACTGGGATCGTCTAGCGCGCGCAGCAGGCGCGTTTCATGGCGGTCATTCCCAAGTTCGTGGGTGGGCTCGTGTCGGGCGACATGCCCGCCGGCCTGCGGGTCAAGCGTGTCCAAGGGACCGACGACGACTTTGAAATGACATGGGCGCCGGATGGGCGTGCGACGTTCCGCTACGGCAATGAGGTGCGTCCCGGTGATCCCCACATCATCTGGCTGCGTATCGGCACGCACGCCATCTTCGACTGATTGCACAGGCCGACCACTATACAGTGGAGGGGCGGGCGGCGTGCGTGATAGTGGCGGTAACCATGCTAGGTATGGCCATGCCCCGGTCGTAGCCACGCTGGCCGCGCACGGCCGCGCCTATACCGGCGTCATCGGGTTGCCCATGTTTGGGGACTACCGGGCCACCCTTATCGTACGCACGTCGGTGGGGCGATACACCGGGGCCGTCGCCCTCACGGTCCCCTCGACGTGATGGCCGTCGCCCATCACCGATAAGCCCGGTCCATCCGGTCTGTCGAGCAGAGGTATCTTTTCCAAGGTCGCGTCGAGCGTCTTCGCCCACACGTCCACACGCCCCTGTCCACCGTCCCGCGCTCCGATGCCCACGGCTCCCAGGGCGACCTGGCACGCGGTTGGAGAGACGACTGGCGCTGGAACGCTTGAAAGAGGCGCGACGAGAGCGTCCGCACGCGCGCTTAGGCCATGGGGTTGTGGTGCGCGGCGGCGTAGCGGCCGGTGACATTGTGCTCCAACTGGCGCTCGATGTCGCCGAGCAGCCCGCTGGCGCCGATGCGGAAGAGGTCGGGCCGCGTCCACTCGTCGCCGAGCTCCTCCTTCATCAGGGCCAACCAGTCGAGCGCGTTCTTGGCCGTGCGGATGCCGCCGGCCGGCTTGAAGCCGACCCGATAGCCCGTGCGCTCGTGGTAGTCGCGGATGGCGCGCGCCATCACCAGGCTGACCGGCAGCGTGGCGTTCGTGCTCTCCTTGCCGGTGGAGGTCTTGATGAAATCGGCCCCCGCCATCATGGCCACGAGGCTGGCCATGCCGACGTTGCGCAGCGCGCCGAGCTCGCCGGTGGCCAGGATCACCTTCATGTGCGCGTCGCCGCAGGCGGCGCGGAAGTCGCGCACCTCGTCGTAGAGCGCCGCCCAGTCGCCGGTGAGCACGTGGGCGCGCGAGATGACCGTGTCGATCTCGGCGGCGCCCGCCTCGACGGAGGCGACGATCTCGGCAAGCTTCTGCCCGTGCGCGATCTGCGCCGCGGGGAACCCAGTGGAAACGGCGGCGACGGGGATGCCCGACCCGGCTAGGGCCTCGACGGCGGCGCCCACGAGGTTGTGGTAGACGCAGACGGCCCCGACGGTGATGTCCAGGTCTTCCGCCCCCAGCGCGGCTAGGATCTCGGCGCGCACGGGCCGGCGCGCCTTAGCGCAGAGCCGGCGCACCGTGCCGGGCGTGTCGTCGCCCGCGAGCGTGGTGAGGTCGATGGTCGTGATGGCGCGCAGCAGCCAGGCGGCCTGCCACTCTTTCTTCACGGTGCGCCGCGCCACCATCGTCGCGGCGCGGCGCTCCACCGCGCTGCGGTTGATGCGCACCCCCTGCGCCCAGCCCAGGTCCAACGGCATCCCCGGGTTGCGCGCCGCGCGCGCGCCGGCCGGCCCGGACTCGCCCGTGGCGCGGCGCTCCCTCGTCGTGGCCGTCTCGGCCATATTACGTCCTCCTCGTCGCCAATGATCGAGCATCGCCCCTCTCCCTTAACTGTACTACGTCCGTGCGCCGCGGCGCCCCGCGGGGCCCCCCAGGGCAGGGCTCGTGAAAAGTCGCCCTTACCGCTCCTCGTCCCTTCCGCCCCTGGCTGACTGGTC
>JAABUX010003168.1_pt1 | contig 22124 bp, 16 predicted proteins | sample 5561851 | NCBI WGS metagenome assembly JAABUX01 (sample SAMN10711883, study PRJNA513361) | rock metagenome | isolation source: Antarctica rocks | place: Antarctica: Victoria Land, Richard Nunatak red sandstone | collected 2016-01-03 | reverse complement strand
GATGCGGGCAGACGGGACAGGAGGCCCTATTTCTTTACGCAGACGCTGGAGGAGGTGCATCGCATAGAGGAAAGTCTGGAGAAGGGAACATCGTTGTGAGCGGGGACCTGCTGGCGCACCCGCAAGCAGGCGTCTGGCGGGTGCGGCTGGGCGGGGTGCGGGCGGGGCAGGGCTACCGCGTGGAGGTGCAGGCCCAGCGCCCGGCGACGCGACCTGTGCTGCGCGTGGCGCGGCCGGCGGCGGGGCAGCGGCTGGTGGCGAATCCCGCCGCCCCCTCCGTCATGCTGGCGGGCACGCTCAGCGGCGCTCCGGTAGGGAGCGCGGTGTCCCTGTTCTACGCCTCCAGCCCGACGCTGCGTCTGGGTGGGCGCGCCGTGTCGAACACGACGGGCACGCTGCTGGCAGACCCGGTCCCGGCACATAACGGGCGCTGGAGCTATCGGTGGGACACCAGCGCCGTGCCGAGCGGGACCTACTATGTCTACGCGCGGCTGGACAACGGGGCGGGGGCGGACGTGGTGGCCTACGCGGGGGGGACGGTGCGCGTGGAGCAGCCCCTGCGCCCGGAGGCGCCGCGGGCGGTGGTGGCGCTGGCGCTGCCCCATAGTGGCAGCCTGGAGGCGCTGTGGGCGCCGCCGGTCCGGGCGGCGCTGTTGGTGGGCTATCGGTTGCACTGGCGTCCGCTCCCGGCCCACGGGGCGCACGGCACGAGTGCGGTCAGCGGGCGCTGGCGGGCGCTGGACGTGGGGCGGGCGCAGAGCGCGGACCTCGCGGGGCTGGAGCCGGGGCGAGCCTACCAGGTGGCCGTGTCCGCCTACGACCTGGAGGGGCATGAGAGCGGGCTGGCGACGGCGTGGACGCTGGTGCTGCCGCGCCTGGCTGATCAGACCCGCCCAACGCAGAGGCGCGCGCAACGCGGACACGCCCAGCGCGGGCACGCCCCACGCCGACAGGAACAGCATCGGAAGCTGTCCAGGCGCGGCCTGCCGGGGGCGGCGTTCGCGCTGGGGGCATCGGGCATCCGGCTGGTGGCGGGAGGCGACGCGCGCCTGCCGCTGCTCGTGCAGCCTCACGGACGGGCGCGGGCGGACGGCGGGGACTACGTGGAGCTGACGGTCTCGGGCGCGCCGGACGGGCTGCTGGCGCAGCCGTTGCCGGGCGCGGTGGACCTGTTCGCCCAAGGGCAGGGAGCATTGGCGCCCGCCCTGCAGATCGTCACGTCCCCGACGCTGGCGCCGGGCCGCTACACGGTGCGGGTGACGGCGCGACAGCACCTCAGCGAGCGCGTGGTCGTGGCGCGGGTGCGCGTCGTGGTGACGCTGGGGGCCACGCCCTCGTCCTCGGCCGGCAGCTCCGCCCGGCATAACAGTAGAGTGGGCAGCCTGCAGAGCGCTCTCGTCGCGGGCACTAACCCGCTCACGGGAGAGGCGCACGGCGTGACCCACGTCGTTGCGCCGCATGCTGGCCTGCGCACGTCGCGCCACGCCGTTCGCACCGCGCGGGCCATGCGTCCCCTGACCATCGTGCGGATCGAGCCCCTCAGCGTGCTCACGCGCGGCCATGGGGGCCTGCGCCCATACCTCGCGCTGGCGGACACGGGAGACGACTGCACCGTGCGGCCGAGCCCATCGACGGTCACCTACAACAACGCGCAGTTCCCGCTGCCGGGCGAGTACCAGCACGACGCCAACGGCAACATCGTGCGCGATGGCAACCGCCAGCCCGTCCCCTCGACCTTCGTCAAGGCGGACGATTTGGCCAACGGGTTCGCGGCGGCGGACGAGCGGCGCCTGGAGCGGTTCCGGCCCAACCTGAGCGCGCCGGGCGGCTACGACCGCCCCAACGGACAGGCGGACTATGGGCAGGGCTACCTGACCACGATCAGCATCCCGGCGGGGACGACACCGCCGGGCGCGTCGGCTCCCTATCCGGCGGACTTCCAGCTGACCGCGTTCTTTGGGGGGCTGGACTACGTGCCGGCCGCAAACTCGGGCCTGCCCCTGGATGGTAATGGGCAACCAAGCGGTTTCGACACGAACAGTTACTGTCTGCAGGTCAATGGCCGGGCGGACTGCTCACAGGTCGGCCGTGCGACGGGTATGGTTGCCCTACTTACGTCGCAATCGGTCCGGGGCGTGCAAGGCTTGCGGTTCGGGCGCACGAGCGACCCCGACCCGCAGTACCGCGCGGGGGGAGGTGATCTGCCCAACACGCCCGGCATCGTCGGCGGCATCCCGCCACGGCCGATCCCCCCAGGGTCCGAGCGCAGTCGAGGGCACCTGCTGGGCTGGCAGATGGGCGGTCCGGCCAAGGACCCGCGCAACTTCGTCACTCAGGACGGCCCTTCTAACTCGGGCGCACAGCAGGTCCGGGAACGAGACGTTGTAAGGGCCTTCTTTGCCTCGGAGGCACAAGGCCACATATTTTACAGCGTAACGCCCCTCTATGATGGGGCCTGTGTCATCCCCTACGAGATCGACCTTCAAGCCATTGGCGACAACGGGTGGCAGTTCAGCAACGCGGGAACTGAGGGTTGGACCAGCGTGCGAGATCGATCGCAGTTGGATACCTCGCGGGCTCCGGCTACTGTCCGCATCGACAACACCCGGTTGGACAACGGGCGCTTGGTCGTGCCGGGGCAGAGCGACGCGGCCGATGTGCAGTGCGTGCCACCCGGCTACGTCCCGCCGCACGAGACCAACGATACGATGACGGGGGCAGCGTCGCCGGCAATGGCAATCGCCGTCGCGTTCGCCCCGCGCGTAGCCCACGCAGCCGTCATCACCCTGGCCACCCGTGTCTCGCATGGGCAGGAAGCGAATCGTCGTGCCGGACGACCGTCGGCGTCACGGCAACAGAGCGAAAGGAGCGTGATAACCAATGGCAACCGAGGACTTCCTGCGGGTCTGGCCGCCGCCCGCGACGCCAGTGGGACCGGGCACGCCGGAGCGGTGGGCGGCGGCGGAGGCGCGCCTCGGCTTCCGCTTCCCCGCCGACTTCAAGGACTTCATCCGCGTCTACGGCAGCGGGCTGCTGGTGGGCAACTTCGCTACCCTCAACCCCATGCACATACCTTGGGAAGACGCCCCTGACCTGACCGACATCCTCCAGTCCGTGCGTACTCTCAACGATCACGGATACGGACGACGCAATCCCAACCTGGTAAGCGTGCCGTGGGGTGGCTGGCTCACCGCCGTGGGCGGAATCCTCGGGGTGTTCGAGGATTCCTATGCTCAGGCCCATACGGCACCGAGCGACCCCTATCTGCCGGAGAACTACCCGTACCCGGCGTGGCCGCCGCTGGGCGGGCTGCTGCCCTGGGCAGCCACCGAGTATGGCGCCGCGCTGTGCTGGCTGACGCGGGGCGAGCCGGACGCCTGGCCGGTGGTGTATGGCCATCCGCACGAGGAGCCCGAGGTGCTGCTGCCGGGGACGATGACGGAGGTCTTGGCGGGCTGGCTGCGCGGCGAGGCGCGGCTGTCGCCGTACCCGTTCAACGCGGGCGGGTGGGACGTGCGGCCCTATTTCTTCACGCAGACGCTGGAGGAGGCGCGCCGCATCAAGGAGGACGTGGAGGCAAAGAGAACGTCGTCGTGAGCGGAGGCACGCGCTATTGATTGAAGGAGGGGCAGAACGGGTGGACGTGTCTGACGCGCCGCTGAGGGTGGCGGCAGGGCAGGTCAACACGCTGGTGGGGCTGACGTGGCGGGCGGGCGCGCCCACCCTGGCGCTGGTGGCCCCCGATGGGCAGGTCTACACCCGCGCCGCCCCCGGCGCGCAGGACAGCGCCTTCGTCTCCGCGCGGGGGCAGCGGCTGCCGGGCGGGGCGGTAGGGGCGGTGGCCCTGCTGCTGCCGCACCCCCTGCCGGGACAGTGGCGGGTGCGGATCGGCAACCTGCGGGGCGGCGAGGGCTACCACGTGGAGGTGCGGGCGGAGCGGCCGGCGGCGGTCCCCTCGCTGCGCGTCTTGCGTCCCGCGGCGGGGCAGCGGCTGGTGACGCGTCCCGCCGCGCCCTCCGTGGTGTTGGCGGGCACGCTCAGCGGCGCCCCGGCGGGCAGCGCGGTGTCCCTGTTCTACACGTCCCGCCCGACGTTGCGGCTGGGCGGGCAGGTCGTGCCGAACACGACGGGCACGCTGATCGCGGACCCCGTCCCAGTACGTGGGGGGCGCTGGAGCTACCGGTGGGACACCAGCGCGGTACCGAGCGGGACGTACGATGTCTACGCCACGCTGGATAGCGGCGCGGGCGGGGCGGTCACGGCCTTCGCGGGGGGAACGGTGCGGGTGGAGCAGCCGGCGCACCCGGAGGCGCCGCGGGCGGTGGTGGCGCTGGCGTTGCCCCATAACGGGAGCCTGGAGGCGCTGTGGGCGCCGCCAGTCCGGGCGGCGCTGCTGGCGGGCTACCGCCTGCACTGGCGGCTGCTCCCGGCCCGTCAGGCGCGTGGTGTCGCTGTCCAGGCCGGGCGCTGGCGGACGCTGGACGTGGGCCTGGCGCAAAGCGCGGACCTTGGGGGGCTGACGCCAGGGCGGGCTTACCAGGTGGCGGTGTCCGCCTACGATAGCGCGGGGCACGAGAGCGCGCGGGCGACGGCGCGGACGCTGGTGCTGCCGCGCCTCGCCGGTCATCCCCATCCAGCGCAGAGGCACGCTCCACACGGACACGCTCAACAGGGGAGTGCACCGCACCAGCAGGGACCGCACCGGAGCGCGTCCAGGCGTAGTCTACCGGGAGCGTCCTTCGCGCTGGGGGCATCGGGCATCCGGCTCGTGGCGGGAGGCGACGCGCGTCTGCCGCTGCGCGTGCGGCCCCACGGGCGGGCGCGGGCGGACGGCGGGGACTACGTGGAGTTGAGCGTGGCAGGGGCGCCGGACGGGCTCCTGGCGCAACTCGCGCCCTCGGCCGTCAACCTGTTTGCCCAAGGGCAGGGCACGCTCGTCCCCGCCCTGCAAATCGTCACGTCCCCGACCTTGCCGCCGGGCCGCTACACCCTGCGAGTGACGGCGCGGCAGCACTTGAGCAGGCGCGTCGTCGTGGCGCGGGTGCGCGTCGTGGTGACGCCCGGGGCCGCGCGCCCCTACTCTGGCGGTCGCCGTTCCCAGGCGGATGGGGCAATCTCCGCGGCCAACGGGAGACAGGTCGGCGCGCTCCCCTCCGTGCGTCTTGGCCTCCAGGCAGATCGATTCGGCGCCTATCGCGTGACAACAGCTGGCAGCGGCGCCTCGCTCCGCGTTGGGCGTCCCATCGCAGCCTCCGTCGCTCGCCGGCTGTCGGTGGTGCGCATAGAGCCCATCGCCACGCTCCGCTGGGCGCGGGGCGCCCACCCCCATGCCCTGCTAGCCGACGATGGTACCACATGCGGCGACTCGTCGGCAGGCACGAACAGGCTCGCTGGGACGCCCTATGAGGACGCCCACTGGACCCTGCCGGGGACTGATCGGGCGGTGCCTGTCGGGACGTTGGACGACACGCTCCCGCACAATGGCAATCCGCGCACGACCAACACCTACTACGGGCCCTTGGACTACGTCTACGGTGGAGCCAAAGAGGACGTGCTGCTCACTTTGGGTACGCCGGATGGCGACAGGGGGCAGAAGAAGTATTATGATCCAGGGCAAGGCAAGGTGGGGCGCGCGACAGGCATGATTGCTATTCTGACGCCAGCGAGCGTGAAGCCCGTCGGGGCGAGCGACAGCCGGCTGTTCTTTGACCCACCCGGATTCGAAGACAGCGACACGCACTCCTCCGACCCGCGCAACGCGAACGCGAGGATGCAGCGCGGACACCTACGCGGCGATGTCTTTTACGGCAGCAGCCGAGATGCTGGCAACTTTGTGGCCTTATACAAGGCTTGCAATCAGGACGTCATGGGTCAGAGCTACGAGAAGCTCCTCGCCGGTCAGTTACGGTCAGGTGTGTGGACAAAAGTGTACTACCGCGTTGTGCCTCACTACGCCTCAGCCACCCAGACGCCATTGGACTATATGCGACCGATCTCCATTGAGATCGAGGCCATCGAGATCAGAGAAGACCCGCTTACGCACCAGATCGAAGACTCCAACGACTTCCATGTTAGCATCCCGAACTTCGGCACCGTCACTAAAGACGATGTGCAGGAGTTGCCGCCGACGCTTCAATAATGATCGGCACAGGAGTATTCGTGCCCATGCCTGTCGAGACCATCCAGAGGCTGCGGGAGATCATGCCGCCACCGGAGCACCCATACGCAGCCGGCACGCCGGACGCCTGGCTACCAGTGGAGACGCAACTAGGGTTCACGCTCCCGCACGATTACAAAGAGTTCATCAACGCCTACGGCTCGGGTCGGATCGCTCATCTGGTCAGCGTCAACAGCCCATTCGATCCACGCCAGGGAACCAATCTCATGCAAGCTGCAGAGTCCGAGTTGGGGAGTTTTCGACAGGCAAGGGCGCGTGATGTCGCCGAGTGCCCGTACCCTCTGTACCCGGACCCGGAGGGCCTGTTCCCCTGGGGGACGGACGCTCAGGAACACGCGCTGTTCTGGTGGCAGGTCGGTCCCCCCGACTCCTGGCCGGTCGTCGTCACCGCGTCGCGCGCCAGCTACTTCTGGCGCTTCGAGCAGACGCTGACGGAGATGCTGGTGTCGTGGCTTACGTGGGAGCGCTTCTACGAGCCCTTCCCCGCCTGGTACCTCGACCCGACGCAGTTCCCCGACGAGGACGAGATCGACGAGGAAGGTCACGGGTCGCCGCCGCGCTTGCCGAGCCGGCCACGCCCGCCCGAGGAGGCGCGGGCGTTGTTCAAGCCGTACGGGCCGCCGCGCGACCTCAATAGCTAAATGATGCCTGCAGACCTTCTCGGCAGCGAAGCATCCCACGTCGGCTGGCATCATCGCTATCACGGCCTTGCGTAGCCGTTGATAGCCCAAAGTTCTCTCCGAGTGGGTCATGGCGCCGCTGGACAATATGCCCGATACTATTTCCGCAACGCGGGGGGCGGACTTGGCCGCCTGGCACGGGCTCTCATGTCCATGACGTGGGTGGGACCATTGTCGTGTGCGAGATCAAGCGTCTGGAGGGGCGGCAATGAGCAACAGTGGAACCGGCGCCGGATATGATCGAAGCAAGTATGATCGTCTCGTGCGCGAATCGAACGATGCGCAACGGCGGGTCGATGTCGCGGAAGGCCGGGCCGCGGGGTACGGCAAGGGATTGGGGCGGTTGGTGTCGCCATCGTATGTGCAGGATATAGCGGAACTGGGCGGCGCGAAGATCGTGCTCACCTGGGCCAGGAGTGGAGTCGGCGCGGAGAGAAAAAGGCTGGTGGACCTTGAGATAGCGCGACGACTGGCCGCGGGTGATCGTGATAGCGCCGCGCTGGACGCTTTGCAGACCACTGCGGCCGCCGCGGCGGCGATGGCAAAGTTCGCCAAAGATCGAGACCACCGGACGGTGCATATTCTCCTCGCCTGCGACAGCTATTTATCGAGCCGGCAACGCGAACGGCAGTGGGGCAGCGCCCAGTCCGTCCTACAGATGGCGACGCTTGAAGCGTCGCGTGTCGACGTGTATGTGGCCACTCTGGAGGTACGGCCGCACGACCCTGCTGTCCTGACCTTCCGGGGCCTGTTGCGTCGCTACTCAGCAGTCTTGACAACGTTTATCACGTCGCCCAACATCGCGCTCTTGCGTCTCAACGTCAAAGGGCTCCAAAGCGACCTTGCGGCTGCCACAGCGTCACTACGCACACGGGCGGATGGCGTGGATCGTGAGCTGAGGACGGCGGAGCGACGCGTGCGCGCCGCTATTGAACGCGCCCTCGGATTGGATCGGGAGGCGTAGACAGGCTAGCGGGTCGGGGGAGCGAACAATGCCCTGCCAAATCTCGCCCAATGTGAGGACCGACAAATAAATAGTGGCGCCTGGCTGTGTCGCGGGCCAAGTCACGACGCGGGTGGCGGGACACGGCTTGATGGACTCTGACACCACATTCGTATCCAGAATGTAGGACATACCTACTCAAACTCAGATGGACGCACAGGTGTCTTATCCCGCTCGATCAGCAAGTCTTCATCCCCGATGTGCGGGGCAGTCTTGAAAATGTCCCACGCGCTCTTTATGTCGCCTTGCAGGCGCTCATATTCCTCGCATGGTTAACCACCACGGCCCGTCGTCCCCGGCGTGTCACCACCTGAACTTCGCCCGCTAAGGCTCGCTCCACCACCCGTGAAAAATGGACCTTGGCTTCTTGCAACTGCCATTGATGCACCATCTTTATCTCCAGCCTAATCAGACTAATTCCAGTCGGACGCAATAATGTAGTTCTGTCAAGGTGATCGCGGCCGTATCACGGGGGAGCGCGCAACGGTTGAGGTGAAGCGGCAGGCGCGCTAGACTAGGGAACGAGCGATCCCCTCCCGCTACGTGCGTCGCGTGGCGAGCCGCGGGCCATCCTCAACGGGGAGCCGGCGGGTTAGAGAACACCATAAGGATGTCACCATGCGTCGCATCGTCTCGCTGATCCTGGTCGCGGCCGCCGCCTTTGCCATTTTTGCCATCGGGACGGCCAGCGCCAACGGTACCTTCGCGCGCCTCCTTGGCGCTAACAGCCATGCCGCCGCTGCTCCTGCCGTTCCCGCCACGACCGTCGCTCCTCCTGCCGTCGTATCGACTCCCGCGAACTCCCGGCCGGGCGTCCCGGTCTCCGACGTGGCGTCCGCCACGCCGACATCCCCGGCTGCGAACACAACCGTGTCCACGAGCACCAACGCAAGCGGGCAGCCCACCCCGATGGCGACGGCAACCACCGTGCCCGCGCCGACCGCGACCGCGGCGCCGACCAGAGTCAGGGTGCTGCTGCTGCCCGCTCCCCTCACAATGAGTCAGGCCGCTGGCGGCAACGGCGCGCTCGCGGCGGGCAGTTGGACCAAAGGCGACGGCATGACGCTGCGGGTGGGCGCGCCCGGACTGCACAGGGATGCGGTGGCCGAGGTCGAAATCCAGCCGCTGTCCCGCGCCTTTAGCGGCCACGCGACCGCCGACGCGCCGGTCAGCAACGGGGCTGCCACGGTGATCGTGCCCTCGCTGGCTCAGGGGACGTATCACTGGCAGGCGCGCTTCAGCAGCGCGTCGGCCGAGGGGCCGTGGTCGGAGTTTGCGCACGGCGTCCTGGCCTTCGGCATCCAGGCCACGGGCCCGGCCGCGCCCCACGTGTCGTCCCCGACGGATCCGAACCCGTCGGCCGCCTACGCTACCTCGACGCTGACGTTTAACTGGACCGATCCCAACGACCCGGCCGGAACGGCGGGCTATGCGTACCGCCTGGACACCAACTCGCATGGCGCGCCCAAGTCCGTTATCCGGACCACGAACCAGCAACTGACCCTCTCCAGGCTAGACACGGGAACGTACTACTTCCACGTCCGCGCTCGGGACAACGCCGGCAATTGGGGGCAGACCGCGACCTTCCCCGTGCATGTCGATGTGACCCCCCCGATTGTCACCAGCCATGCCTTCTCCACCAGCGAGGGGTCGGGCTTCACCGTCGACCCGTCGCTCGAAAACTTGCAGCTCAGCTACACGGTCAGCAAAGCGTCGCACGTGACGGTCGGCGTCTACGATGACGCGGGGGATCGGGTGCGCCACATCGTGCTACCGGGCTTCCAGGCGGCCGGCCCGCCGCTCAACATTTCCTGGGACGGGCGCGACAACGCCGGCAAGACGGTCCCGGCGGGGCCGTACAGCGTCTATATGCGCCTGACCGACCACGTCGGCAACGCGCATGTGATCGGTTGGAGCGGCCTCGATGTGACCTACAAGCACATCGAGGTCTCGCTCTCGCAGCAGCATCTATGGGCCTACGACGGCGCCACGCTCTTTCTCGACGCGCCGGTCACGACGGGCAACGGGAAGCTGCCCACGCCCACGGGCACCTACCATATCATCAAGAGTCAGACGCAGTTCACGTTCCATAGCCCCTGGCCGCACGGTTCGCCCTACTGGTACCCGGACTCGCTGGTCAACTACGCGCTCTATTTCGACCCGCCGGGCTACTTTATCCACGACGCGCCGTGGCGCACCGCCTACGGTCCAGGCACCAATAACGGCCCGGGCCTGCCCAGCCAGGGACCGGACGCGGGGACGCATGGGTGCGTCAACGTGCCGGAGGACGCCATGAGACAGCTCTACGCCTGGGCGCCGCCCGGCACGGTCGTTCATGTCATACAATAAGCCTATCGCGTCGTCGAGCGGCAGAGAGGCCTGGACGCGGTCGCGATTAGGTGACGCCAACGTCATGTAGTGGTGGGTGAGGACGCATGCGGCAGAGGTTTATGGCGCCCATTTTACCCTTACACCCTGGCGCACACTCAGGGCATCCAGGATGGAAGAAGCGTCGGCGCATGCGGCAAAACGTTCAGCGGCCCACTCAGGCGCGGTGCAAAGATAGCGCGACGACAGGTGATAGCCCCGGCCATGGCATACCTGGCGCGACGACAGGCGACATCCGCGGCCATAGCACGCTCCTGGGTAAGAGCCTGCCCATGGCCATGGCCACGCGTGTCCCGCCCCCCCGGCAGCACGGGAAGCGACGGCGGCGGAGGCTCTTGTGCGCCGGGCTTGTCATCATGATCGCCAGCATCACGGCGGCCTTGCTGGGCGGCAATGGCTCCGGAGGGGCCGCGCTGGCCGACATCCTGCGCGCGACGATCGGGCCGCGCGCGACGGCGCACGTCGAGTCCTGGTATCTTGGTTTGGCCGACAGCCTGCGCCAGGCGCAGTATCACCTCGGCGGCGACCGCGTTGCCGCGCCGTGGAGCATGACGGGCGCATCTTCGGCTTCCTCCGTGACCGTTATCAGGCCCACCAACGCGAGTCGACACGCTTGGCATGACCCCCCTCTCATCGTGTCACGGGGCGTGGTGTCACGGGGCGTCCTGCCCTCATCGCGCCCGACACTTGCGCGTGTGCAGCCAGCCAGGACACCTGTTGCGGAACCCCGCCACGTGAGCGCCGCTCAGACACCTATGATAGCGCACGGACGAGGGCGGCTGGTACGGTCGATGCGGCCGCGTGGGGCCGCCGCCGCGCGGCGCGCCGTCTCCGGCGCGGCACAACGGCCAGCACACGGCGCTAACCGGCCTACTGCATCCCCACGCAGTCATCAGGCTCGGGTACAGGCGCGCCGGCGACCCGACTCGGGGCGCTCGCGCCACGTCCCTCCAGTACCTTCTACACATCCTACGCATCCTACCTATCACCTTGACGCGGCAGGAGGGGGGCCGGAGCCGCGGCGGCGCGCGCCACTGTCGCCGGTCGCCGGACGGCAGGCGAGACCGCCGTCGGTTGTACGGCGCGTCGCGGGAGCGGGCGTGGTATCAGGGCGCCGGGGTCCTGGCGTGAGGACAAGGCCCGCGCGCACCGTCCCGACAGCCCGACCGGTTCCAACAGCCCGACCGGTTCCAACAGCCCGACCGGCTCCGGCAGCCTCGGTTGTCCGTCTGGCCCCGGCAGCTCTGGTAGCCATGCCGCTCCCATCGATAGCGCCGATGGTCGCGCCCGTGCTGGAAGGCGAGGGCGCCTGGACGACGGAGGGTCTCCCGGCGGCACGTTCCGGACTGCCGTCGCCCGTGGCCAAGACGTTTATCCGCCCCGACCCCGTGCGTCCCTACGCCATCGTGACGATGCTGCAATTCGACCTGCGCGACACGAGCTTGCATATGGTGGCCGGCATTCAGCAGCCCGGTGGCCCGCTCGGTCGGTCCGGTCCAGGCGTGATCTCCTCCGCGGATCAACAGGGCGACACCTTGCTGGCCACCTTCAATGGCGCGTTCAAGGAGGCCGACGGCGCCGGGGGTATGATGGTCGACGGCGTCGTGTACGCGCCGCCCATCCAGGGAGCGGCGACGATCGCCGTGACGGCAAACGGGCGCGTTATCATGGGCACGTGGGGCGGCGACCGGCGCCTCAATTCCGCCAATACCACTCTGGTCGCCTGGCGCCAGAACGGTCCCTTGTTGCTGGACCATGGAGCGATGAACCTGCTGACGCGGAACGACGCGGCCTGGGGTATCTCGATCCTGGACCGCACCTATACCTGGCGCTCGGCGCTTGGGCTGACAAATCACGGCACGCTGCTGTACGCTGCTGGGAACGCGCTCTCGGCCGCCACGCTGGCCCGCGCGTTGCGCGCCGCCGGCGCCGTCACGGCGATGCAGACCGATATCAACCCCTTCTGGGTGCGCGCCTTCACCTATAGCCACGACGCGGCGGGCAACCTGACCGTCTCCAAGCTCTACCCCGCCATGGCGGGCCTCGGCACGGAGTATCTCTACGGCGACGTGCGCGACTTCTTCTACGTCACCCGCTCCGCACTGCATCCCACGCGGTGAGTGGCCTATAGGGACCACCACCGCGGTCATCGAAGCGGCAGTACGGCCACAACGAACAGCATAACGCCGAGTTCCGCGGACGGAGTCGGCAATCGCAGCCGCGAGGGAACCTCAGCAGCAGGATCGCCGGTCACCTCCCACTCGATACGCCACCATCCGCCGCCGACCTCCTGGGGCGCAAGATCGTCGACGACGCGAATTTGCATCCCCATAATCATGATCGGCGCCAGGGACGCCACAGTTCTTTAGGCTGGCGTTCGATTTTATCTATTGTCCCGATTCTTTCCTCGATGTACGTGAATAATCGATACGTCGCGAAGTAGTACTCATCGGACCACCCGTCCTGCTGTGTGACGACAAGCACGCTGATCTCGCGCGGCGCCGTTTGTTGCAAGCAGACGGCAAAATCGTTGCTCCCGATATGGGATAGACGCTGGTCTACGACCCGAAGATCGGCGACGATCTGCGTGCTGATGCTCGATGAAAGAGCATCCAGTTGCACATCGGGCAGCATATCCTCTTTGAGGGTAATTCGCCACACCCGCTCCCACGTCCCGTCGGGTAGCTGCCTTACCGGTGGCCAGGGGTTGATGGTAATGGTGCTCGCATCATTCAATCCATTGGATGCTATATCTTTAGCATAGACTTTAGAGGCGCCGTGTGCGAAGGCACGTACATATCCGGCCGCAGCAAGGTCTTCCGCGCTGCTTGCCGCTGCCGCAACGCCCTTAACCGCGCGAGCCACTTCCAATCCCTGTCCAGCATCAGCGGCCAGCCCCGCCTTGTGCCCCACCGCGCCGACGAACGGCAGCAAGGAGAATGCGCCGAGCCCACGGTCTAGTATGTCCTTGCCCGACGCGAGCAGGCCGCTCCATGGGTCGAGCGGCAGGAAACGAGCCAGCGCCCGCGGCAGGGCGTGCGTCTGCTGATGGACTGCCCGTTGCGCCTTCAGAAGGTCGCTCACAAGGGCGCGACGCCACTACCGCGTTGGTAGACGACCTGCCCGGCGATGATCGTGGCCTCGACCTGCAGCGCGTCGTCGAGCAGCACCAGATCCGCGTCGTAGCCGACGGACAGTCGCCCCACGCGGTCGAGTCCCAGCACGTCGGCGGGGGTCGTGCTGGCCATGCGCAACGCTTCTCCCGGCGTCGCCCGTCCCCACGCGACCGCGTTGCGCACTGCCCCGTCCATCGTGACGATCGCGCCGGCCAGCGTGCCATTGGCAAGCCGCGCCGACAGCCCGTCGACCGTCACCGCCTGCCCGCCCAGCCGATACTCTCCCGGACCCATGCCCGCCGCGGAGATCATGTCGGTGATCAGGGCGATGCGCTCCGCGCCCTTGGCGCGCACCGCCAGTGCGACGCTGGCCGCGTGGCTGTGCACGCCGTCGGCGATCAGGCCCACGACCAGGCGGTCGTCGACCAGCGCCGCCCCGATCACGCCCGGCGCGCGGTGTCCGAACGGCGACATCGCATTGTACAGATGGGTGGCCATGGTTGCTCCCGCGTCCACGCCCCGCTCGAACGCGTCATAGGAAGCGTCCGAATGGCCCAGGCTGACCACGATGCCTCGCCGCCGCAGCAGGCGAATCCGTTCGAGCGCCCCGGCGCGCTCGGGCGCAAGCGTCACCAGGCGCACGATGTCACCGGGGGGCAGGTCCTCCAAGATGCGCGGGTCGGCCGCCTCGATCAGGTCCCGGCGGTGCGCCCCCTTGCGGTCCGGCGACAGGAACGGCCCTTCCAGGTGCAGGCCGAGCGCGCGAGCGCCCGCGACCGGCGCGTCCCCGACATCCTTGCCGGCCTGTTCGAAAGCGGCATAGGCGCGCGGGTAGAAAGCGGTGGGGGCCGTGACGACCGTGGGGAGGAAGCCGGTCACCCCGGTCCGCGGCAGGCAGGCGGACAGGTGGCGGATGGCCGCCGGATCGTCCCCAACCTCAACGCCGAAGCCGCCGTTGACCTGCAGGTCGATCCAGCCGGGGGCGACGATGGCGGCGTCGAGGATCGGAGCGGGTAGGTTGCCATCATGCGCGTCGCGCGCCACCCCGACGATCCGCCCATCCTCGACCACGACCGCGCCCGGCGTCAGTTCGCTCCCCAGCAGGAGCCGGCCGCGCACCGCGAACGTGCCCATGGTCCGCCCGACATCGTGCATCCCATCCCTCATCTCTTTATCCTCGGTTGTCCTTGTCGGCCCTGGTAAGACTGTTGGCCGCGTCGTGCAACCGCTCACCGGCCCGTGACGGGTTACTCCTCGTCTTTTCTACACGCCGCAACGTGAGGCCATGACATGACGGTCTATAAGAAGTCGTCGATGCGGCGACGGGCGGGGTATTTCTGGGGGCGCGGGCATCCCGCCCGTTCTGAGTCCAACGCGGGGACGGGCGGGACGCCCGCGCCCCCAGGCCGACAATTCATAGGCCCTCGCCGTGACATGATGGTGCGCTACTCTCATAGGCCGTGGCCGCGCTCGTAGAGTCCGGGCAGCGTGACCGGCAGGCGACCGCGCGGCGCGATCTCTCCGCACAGCACGCGCGTCGCCGCTTCGAGCGCCGGCGGCGTGTACTCGTAGGTGGCCATATAGGCGCGCAGCTCCGGGAACGCCAGCAGATCGTAAGGGTTGTAGACGGCGATACCGATCACGCGGCGGCCCGCCGCGACGAGGCCGCGCACCACCTCGGCCTGCCCCTCGTGCAGGTTCGCGTTCATCGTGGCCACCACCACCGCGCCGACCCCGGCCGCCCGGCGCAGGATCCCCCCGCGCTCGTCCGCAGTCGGTCGGGTCGACAGAGGGACGGCCTCGGCGTGGGGATAGCGGCGGCGCACGCTTTCCATGAAGAAGCCGTGGGGGTGGCGCACGTCGTCCGGCCACAGCGGCGACTCGTGGCGCGGATACACCACCAGCAGCCGCTCCTCGACGCCCAGGCGCAGCGGCACGAGTCCCTCGTCGTTGCGTACGAGCGTGACCGCCCGCTCGTACGCGTCTTGCGCCAATCGTTGGTGCGCCTCCCCTCCAACCCAAGAGGGCACGGGCGTTCCAGGCGCTGGCAGGTCATCCCATGAGGGGCCGCGGGCCTTGAGGCGCAGCACGCGCTCCGCCGCCCGGCGCACCGTCTCCTCCTCCAGCGCGCCCTCGGCGACGGCGGCGCGGATCGCCCCGATGCCCGCCCACTGGCGGTCGTGCCGGTGCGAGATAAAGACGAGGTCGATCCCGGCGCGCAGGGCCAGCACGGCCGCTTGCTCCACCCCGATTGTCCTCGCGACCGCGTCCATCTCCATACAATCGGACAGGACCACGCCCTCGAAGCCGAGCCGCTCGCGCAGCAGGCCCCGCACGATAGCCGGCGCGACCGTGCCCGGCAGCCCATCCGGCGCCAGGCGGGGGAAGGCGATGTGCGCGACGGTGACGGCGTCGGTGCCCGCGGCGAGGCCGGCCCGGAACGGCGGCAGCTCGACCCGCTCCAGCCGCTCAAGGTCGTGATCGATCGTCGGCAGCGCCAGGTGCGAGTCGACCGCCGTGTCACCGTGGCCGGGGAAGTGCTTGAGCACGGTCAGCACGCCCGCGTCGCGGTACCCGCGCACGGCAGCCGCCCCCAGGCGGCCCACCTCCGCCGGGTCCTCGCCAAAGGAGCGCACGCCGATGACGGGGTTGGCGGGATTGTTGTTGACGTCGACGACCGGCGCCAGGTTCATGGTCACGCCCAGCGCGCGCACCTCCCGGCCCGTGGCCCGTGCGACCTCCCGCGTCAACTCCTCGGAGCCGGTCGCGCCGAGTGCCATGTTGCCGGGGAAGACCGTCGTGCCCGCGCCGAGGCGCCGCACCACCCCGTTTTCTTCGTCGATGGTGATCAGCAGCGGGTAGCGATGCCCTGCTGCGCGCGCGATCGCCTGCAGCTCACTCGTCAGGTTGCATACCTGCTCGGCGTCGCGCACATTGCGCGCAAACAGAATGACGCCGCCGACGTGGCCGTCGCGGATAAGGTCGGCGACCTCGGGCGAGACGGTCGTGCCCGCGAAACCGACCACCAACGTCTGCCCGATCTGCTCGTCCAGCGTCATCTCCATCACCTGTGCAGTCATGTCCACCTGTAGCCCTCCCAGTTGCCACTCGCCCGTAGGGGCGTATTGCATACGCCCCTACGCGTCACGCGGGCGTATGCAATACGCCCCTACGCGTCACGCGCCACTAACCCGATCGCGGCGCGGGCGGCGCTCTCCGCCGGGTGCGCGACGATGGCGACCCGCGAGACGTCCCGGCGTTGCCGTATATGTTCCAGGACGGACTCTCGGTAGTCCGTTTCATGTATCAGTAAGCCGCCGGCGAGGGCCAGGGGCAGTCCTTCCGGGAAGGCGAGCCGATCCGCCACCGTGAGCGCGGACAGGGCCAACTCCTCCGCCCCGCTCGCCACGATGTCCCCGGCTACGGGGTCGCCCGCGCGCGCGGCCCCCAGGACAAGCGGCGCCAGCCCCGCGATGGCCCGCTTGTCGCCGTCGGGGTAGACGCGACCGACCAGGTCGCTGGGGCGGGCGAGGCGCCACTCGTGGCTCACGAGGTCGAGCAAAGCCGTCTCCGGGCCGCGCCCGTCGTCCGCGCGCAGCACTGCTTGCAGGCAGCGCCTGCCCAGGTCGTAGCCGCTGCCCTCGTCTCCCACGATGTGCCCCCAGCCCCCGGCCCGTACCGTGGCGCCGCGCGCGTCGCGGCCCAGGGCGATGGCGCCGGTCCCGCCAATGAGGGCCACGCCGACCGCCTCGTCGAGGGCGCTCAGGATCAGCTCGGCATCGTTTGTCAGCCGCACCGCGCCAGCCAACGCGCGCAGGTGCGGCAGCAGGGCGTCCTGGTCGGCGGGCCGGTCGACGCCGGCCAGGCCGAACCAGGCGGCGCGCGCCGTCGCCGTACTCCCGGCCATGTGCAAGGCGTCCGCCATGGCGGCGCGGATCGTGGTGATGGCCTGATCCGGTCCCACGGCCGCCTGGTTCGCCCCTGCCGCCACGGCGCGGCCACGCTCCCGGCCGTGCGCATCGACGACGACCACCAGCGTCTTGCTGCCGCCGCCGTCGACGCCGGCGTAGAGCGGCTCCTCCGAGGCCACGCGATCAGCGAATTGTTGTTGGCGCGCGGAAGGTCCGGGGCGATCTGGGGGGGCGTGGCGCTCGCTACGCTGCTCACCCGTCCCATCGCGATCTGGGAGCGCGGGTGCTCGCTCACGCTGCTCATCCGTCCCGGCGTCCAAACGGGGACGGGCGGGACGCCCGCGCCCCCAGGCTGATACGTCACAGACCTTGTTCAGGGCTAAAGAGGTCCTCTCGTTTGCCTGTTCGTGGATGGTCATAGGGACGCCGCCGCCTCAGCCACGGCGGAGCGTGTCGCACCCAGGGCGGGGCCATTGCGGCCGGGGTGGACACGGTTGGTCAGCAGGATAACGCTCAGCCGTCGCTCGGGGTCGAGCACGATGGAGGTACCGGTGAAGCCAGTATGGCCGACAACGCCCGCGCCGGGTTTGGCGAGCGCGCCCATGAAGGACGGGTCGTCGCGCAGCCAGCCGAGCCCGCGCGCGGGCTCGAGCGCGCCGGTCTGCGGGCTGAACACCTCGCGCACAGTCTCCGAACGCAAGACGCGGGCGGAGGCGCAGCGGCCATCGTCGAGCAACGCCGCCGTGAACGTCGCCAGGTCGTCGGCGTCGCCGAAGAGACCGGCGTGTCCGGCGACGCCGCCCATCGCGGCCGCCTTCTCGTCATGGACCGTCCCCCAGATAGGTTCCCGCCCGGTTCGGCATTCGGTTGGCGCGATGCACGGCCGCCACTCGGGCGGCGGCAAGTAGCGCGTGTGGCGCAGGCCCAGGGGCGCGGCAATGCGCCGCGCGACGTAGCGGTCGAGTGGGATGCCGCTCGTCCGTTCGACGATGGCGCCGAGCGCCATAAACCCGAGGTCGCTGTAGAGCACCTGGGCGCCGGGCTGGCCGGCCATGCGCACGCGGCCCACGGCGGCCACGATCGACGCGGCGTCGTGGAAGCGCCGGTAGAACGGCCGGTTGGCCGGTAGCCCGGCGGTGTGCGTGAGCAGGTGACGCACCGTAATCGCGCGCTTGTCCGCGCGCGCGAACCCGTCCAGATAGGACGAGGCGGGCGCGTCGAGCGCCACCGTTCCTGCCTCGACGAGCTGCAAGATGGCCGTGGTCGTGGCTACGACCTTGGTCAGCGAGGCAAGGTCGAACATCGTGTCCTCGGTCATGGCGATGGGGTCGGGGTGGCGCTGGCCCGGACGCGCGTAGAGCAAGCTGTGCCCGTACGCCGCTCGCTTGCGCACCACGCCGTCGCGCGTGACGAGCACGACGGCCCCAGGGAACACGCCCGCCTCTATCGCGTCGTCGATGATGGTGTCGATGGCATCCGTGTCATTAGTCATTAGTCGTTAGCCGTTAGTCGTTAGTCGTTAGCCGTTGCCCGCTGGCAACTGGCAACTGGCGTCATCGTGCCCGCGTCGGATAGCGCCGCTTCAGCGCCATGATCCGCGCGACCGAGGCGTCAAGCCTGCTCTCAGGGATGCGCGCCGCCGTGACGGACGCCACGATACGCTCCACCGCTTCGTCGAACACGGCCGTGGCGATGTCGCGATCCGCGCTGATCAGGAGCATGTCGGCCCCGGCGGCGAAAGCCTGCTCGGCGACCCGCGGCTCGTTCCCTCCCGGTATCGCCCCCATCACGAGGCTGTCCGTCATGATCACACCGGTGAAACCGAGCTGGCGGCGCAACAGCCCCTCCATCACCACCGGTGAGAGCGATGCCGGGCGGGCGACCGGATCGATGGCGGGCAGGGCGACGTGGGCCACCATCACCGTCGAGACCCCGGCGGCGATAGCCGCGCGGAAGGGGATCAGGTCGCCGCGTTCCAACTCGTCCAGCGTCAGCGTCACGGTGGGCAGCGCGTGGTGCGAGTCGATCGATGAGCGGCCCAGGCCGACGAAGTGTTTGGCCGTGGCGGCGAGCCCCTGTCGCTGGTATCCCTGGATGGCCGCGACGCTCAGCCGGCCGACGAGGCGAGGGTCGGCGCCGTAGGAGCGCGTTCCGATGGGGCTGTGGGGGTCGGCCAGGATATCGACCACGGGAGCCAGATCCATGGTCAGGCCCAGCGCGCCCAGACCGTGGGCCATTGTCGTCGCGTCGTGATACACCCGCGCGGGCGAGCCCAGAGCGCCGTACCTGGCCTCTGATAGGGAGACCGCGACGCCGTCGCGGATGCTGGCGATCAGTCCTCCTTCTTCGTCGGTAGCGACGAGCAGGGGAACGGGGGCTGCCCGCTGGAGGTCGGCGATCAGCGTCCGCACCTGCGCGGCCGAGGTCACGTTACGCTCGTACAGGATCACGCCGCCTGGAGCGTTGCGGTCGAAGAAGGATAGCAGGTCCGACCGCGGCGTCGTCCCGCCAAAGCTCACCATGAAGAGCTGCCCCACCTTTTCATGGATCGTGGACGGGACGCGAGAGCGTTGCCGCGACAGGGTAGAGACAGCAGCTGCGGACGGGCGGGCAGCGCCGTGGGAGGCGCCATGGGACCCGGCAGACGCCGCTGTCACGCCGCCCAACGTGGCGACGCCGGCGAGAGAACCCTGCAGAAAAATGCGACGGGGTATGCGCGGGGCAGGCGACTCCGCGCGCGGCATCGCTCGGGCGGGCGACTCCGTGCGCGGCAGCGCAACGTCGTCCTTTTTGTTTTCATCTGGGCGCATGCGGCGGGCATCCTCACGTCGGGTCGTCTCAACTTGTCCAGACCAGTTAGTGAGGAATATAGCATTATATGAACGGACCGTCAACGTGACCGCGATCCCTTGACAGGGCACAGGCGAGGCTGCTAAGCTCCAATCACGTCTAGACCAGTATGGTATAAGGCTTCTATTCTCCTTTGGGGTCCGGGCCGGATGGTCCGTGGGGTTGCACGACATGGTGGATGTGTCTCTGAGCCGCGATGGCGCGGCGCCCAAGTACGCGCAACTCGAAAACATCATCCGCGACAAGATCGAGCGCGCCGAGTGGACGCCGGGGATGATGGCGCCGTCGGAGCGCGAGCTCTGCGAAACCTACGGCCTGGCGCGTATGACCGTGCGCCAGGCCCAGAATAATCTGGTCGCGGAAGGACTGTTGGTTCGCGTGCATGGGAAGGGCACCTTTGTGGCCCGCCCGCGGCTGCGCCAATCCCTGGGACGGCTGACGAGCTTCTCGGAGGACATGCGCGACCGGGGCGTCGTGGCGACGGCCCACCTGTTGGCGCGAGAACAGCGAGACGCGTCGGAGACTATCGCGGCGGCGCTGGCCTTGCCCGTCGGAACGCCCACGCTTTTCCTGCAACGCCTGCGCCTGGCCAACGGCCACCCCATCGCCATCGAGTCATGCACGCTGCGAGGCGATGTCGGTGCGCTGCTCGCGCACGACGATTTGGAGGGCCAGTCGCTGTATCGGCTCCTGGAACAGCGCTGCGGCGTGCAGCTCACGCGCGCCGGGCAGGACATCGAAGCCGGGGTGGCCAACGAGGCGGAGGCGCGCCTGTTAGGGATGGCGCGCGGCGCGGCGGTGCTCCACATCCAGCGTACCAGCTTCGCGCCCTGGCAGGGCCACGAGGCGCCCATCGAGTACGTCCACTCCACCTACCGCGGGGACCGCTATCGCTTCCATGTCGAGCTCGCTCGCTGAGCATCGACAGGCCTGTCCTCGTTGCGCTTGCATCGCGTCATCGCCGTGGGTGCGCCTGGGACACCGGGTCCGTGCATTGTCCGCTACGGACGCCGGCCCCAGCGGAAACGCCAGTCGCCGACTTTTCACGAGCCCTGGCCTGAGACGTGTGGCGTAGGACCCAGGCCGGTCGACGCATACAATAATGAGGTTCAAGTTTGCGCCCCTGCTCGGCGCGTTGCTCAGCCAGGCAGTGTTGCGGAGCGAGATCCCCGTTGACCTCCGCGCGGGGCTTTAGCGTCGCGCGCGTCGTGAGGAGTTGGGGGAGATCTGTGCTATCATGGCTTCGACGCGCCTTCACAGCCCTGTCCAATGGACGTCAGTCGCGCGCCTCGCCTCCAACGTGACCACTTAACATACATATAAGGGGGAGATCAAGATGAACACGGATGTGGGATCAGGGTCGGCAGCCGAGCAGCCCACGGTGGCGTTAGCGCATGCGAGCGGAGGACAGTTGATCGTCTCGCGCGACATCGATGAGTGGACCCAGCGCGCCGCCGACCTGTTCGTGACCCTGGCCCAGTCGGCTGCTCAGGGCAAGGAGGGCCGCTTCACCGTGGCCCTCTCCGGCGGCAGCACCCCCAAACGTCTCTATGACACGCTGGCCACGCCGGCCTACGCGGAGCAGATCCCCTGGGAGCGCGCGCACCTGTTCTGGGGCGACGAGCGCCACGCCGGGCCGGACGATCCCGAGAGCAACTACCGCATGGTGCGCGAGTCGTTGTTGGATCGGATTACTATTCCCGAGGAGAACGTGCACCGCGTCCGCGCCGAGTTGGCTGATGCGGCAGAGGCCGCGCGGGAATACGAGGCCAACCTGCGCGGCTTCTTCGCTCTCCAACCGGATGGATTACCGCGCTTCGACCTGATCCTGCTGGGGCTGGGTCCCGACGGGCACACCGCCTCGCTCTTCCCCGGCGTCGACGCCCTGCACGACACCGCGCATCTGGTTGCCGCGCCGTGGGTCTCCAAGATGAACACCAACCGCATCACGCTGACCGCGCCGGTGCTCAACAACGCGGCCACGGTCGCCTTCCTGGT
>JAABUX010003166.1_pt1 | contig 22132 bp, 21 predicted proteins | sample 5561851 | NCBI WGS metagenome assembly JAABUX01 (sample SAMN10711883, study PRJNA513361) | rock metagenome | isolation source: Antarctica rocks | place: Antarctica: Victoria Land, Richard Nunatak red sandstone | collected 2016-01-03 | reverse complement strand
GATTCACTATCTTGCGGAACTCCAAGGTATCCATGCCCACGATATTCATGTGCGCGATGTTGGTGGACGCTTAGAAGCAGACTTTGACATTGAAGTGCAAGCAGATATGAATCTGCAAGAAGCTCATGCGGTTGCGACACGCCTGGAACAAGCCGTATTAGAAAGCAACGAACGACTCAGGCGAGTTACGACACACCTGGAAGCTCCAAACGAAGTTGTAGTACCGCGTCAAGAAGTAACTCAGCAATACAAAAAAATGAGTACTACCATATGCCAGATAACTGATGAGGTTGCAGGCAGAGGAAGTGCGCATGACGTTCACCTGTATCGCTCATATTCAAACTCGCCCGTGCAAGACGGCAATCATAAAGATGTAGAATGTCGCCTTGACCTTATGCTTCACACGACCTTCGATTCACAAGTACCACTGAGTCAGGTTCATGTACAAGCCGAGGAGATCAAACGCAGGTTGCGCCATGTCTACCCACATCTGGACTCAGTAGTGATTCATACGGAGCCCCCAGAACAATAGAGAAGGCTTCAACATGTTCATCAACTTTCGCTTCATTAGGCATGATAGGTTGTGCTATTATATAAGACAAATCGAACGTACATCACATTCCTTTGAGTTACTGGAGTTTGCTGCATGTCTACCTCTGCTAACCGCGTTTCAACCTTTGGCACAACCATTTTTACCGAAATCAATACACTTGCACAACAATATGAAGCGCTTAATCTTGGTCAGGGAAAACCGGACTTCGATACCCCTTCAGATATTGTGCAGCATTTAACGGAGGCTGCACAGTCGGGCCAGTACAATCAATATGCCCCTGGCCCTGGTAGTCCTTCATTACGAAGCGCCGTTGCTCATCACGCCGCACGTTTCTATGGTATGGAAATTAACGCTACTAATGGAGTCGTTATCACCTCTGGTGCCACAGAGGGCATTCTTTCAGCCCTTATGGGTCTTGTCGATTCAGGTGATGAGGTCATTGTCATCGAGCCATATTATGATTCCTATGTGCCAGGAATTATTATGGCGAACGCTATTCCTGTCTTTGCACCTTTACATCCTCCAACATGGACGTTTGATCCTGACGAACTGCGTGCAGCGTTTACGACAAAGACGCGTGCAATTATCTTAAACACACCGCATAATCCAACGGGGCGCGTCTTTACTCACAAGGAATTGAGCTTTATTGCTGATTTATGCATTGAGCATGATGTAACGGTTTTCTCCGATGAAGTGTACGAGCATCTGCTTTTCGGCGCGGCAAAACATATTCCTATTGCCACATTACCAGGTATGTTTGAGCGCACAGTTACAGTGAGTAGCGCGGGCAAGTTGTTTAGCGCAACAGGCTGGAAAATTGGTTGGGTCTATGGAGCACCTCATCTCATTGAAGGGGTAGCGAGAGCACATCAATTTGTAACCTTCTCAGTCCATTATCCGTCACAAGAGGCAATGGCCTATGCCCTTAATTTACCTGCAACGTACTATGCTACATTTCAAGCTATGTATGAGACAAAGCGTCAACTTATTCTTTCCGCACTTGAGGGCGGAGGCATGCAATGCGTCGCACCAGAAGGCACATACTTCGTAATGGCGGACTTCTCGAAGATTTTTCACGGAACACCATTTGAATTTACGCGTTATCTCATACAAAAAGTTGGCGTAGCCTGTATTCCACCGGAGTCGTTCTACAGTCAAGAACATGCACACATTGGACAAAATTATGTCCGATTCGCATTTTGCAAGAGCGACACAATGCTGCAAGAGGTACAGACGCGGCTGGCACAATTACCGCAAGAGCAACACACAACGCTATAAAAAGGCAGGGTGCAGCGTTGTAACATATAACGAGAAGTACTGAGAGAAGAGGTAATCGGAAAAGCGATGGCTAGTAATAGAGGAGATCTTACAGGGAAAATACTTGGAACATGTACGCTTGAACGCCTTATTGGGCAAGGAGGCATGGGAGCCGTCTATCTTGCACGCCAGACACGTCCTGCTCGTAGGGTCGCTGTGAAGGTGCTATTACCCAATACCATGATGAGTACCGACGTCTATGAAGCATTTCTTGCACGCTTCCGTCGCGAGGCTGACGTTGTAGCAAAACTTGAACATGTCAATATTATGCCAATTTATGAATATGGAGAGCAAGATAGCCTGGCTTACCTCGTCATGCCCTATCTTACAGGTGGCAGTCTAAGCGATATACTGAAAAATCAAGGAGCACTCTCGCTCGAAGAAAGCGCTAAATACATAGACCAGGCAGCATCAGCACTTGATTATGCCCACGCTCAAGGTGTCGTGCATCGTGACCTCAAGCCCGCTAACTTCTTGCTCGCTGCCGACGGAAGACTTGTGCTCGCCGACTTTGGTATAGCGCGTATTATGGAAGATACCACTGGCAGTGCAGGCTTAACCAGTACAGGAATGATTATTGGAACGCCTGAATATATGGCACCGGAGATGGTCAATGGCGAACAGGTGGATTATCGCGCTGATATCTACGAACTTGGAGTTGTGCTTTTCCAGATGCTCAGCGGACACGTGCCATTCAAAGGAACGACACCTCTCGTGGTTATCACTAAGCATATGCAAGAGTTACTGCCATCGCTACATCAACTCAATCCCTCGATTTCTGTTGCCATTGATGCAGTCATACAAAAGGCGACAGCAAAGAGGCGCGAAGATCGTTATGTATCACTAAGCGCAATGGCGCAAGACTTCCACAACGCAATTCATCAGCCTCAGTCTAATGCACCTTATGTTCCTTTTATCGTTGATATGCAAAACAATCCTACAGTTCTTTCTTCGTCCGAGCCGACGATTACTCAAGGAACACAGGGACAATATAACACGCCGCCCCTGCCTAATGCAGCGTACTATAATCAGAACAATCCAAATCTCCAACAGACAAATGCATATGGGGGATATGTCCCCCCACCGCCGCCAACGCCATACTCAACATACAACACGTCACAAATAGCAGATCCATACCAAACGTCTAAAAATAACAACTACCGACCACTACTCGTGATTTTGGGCATTGTGGTCGCACTACTCCTTATCGTTGGTGGAATATCTGCTGGTGTACTTCTGAACAGAAATTCACAGGGCAATACAACACCAACAGCGACTCCGACAACTTCCACACAACCTACGACCGCCGCGACAGCAACGAAAGCTCCAACACCAACAGCGACGTATACCCCAACTCCAACGCCTTCCCCGACAGCACAGCCTACTGCTACTGCTACCCCTAAACCTACTCCAACACCCACAACACAACCTGCTACAGTTCCTGTTGGAAGCTTGATCTATTCTACTGCAAATCCGGGGGCAGGATCAGGATGTGACTCAGGTGGAGGTAAATGGGAAAATTATAATGGCGTGCAAATCACTTGTCAAAGTGGTAAAACCAGGATTAGCAATACCTCGCAAACTCCATCAATCAATGGAACATTTCTCACCAGTGTTCCAGGACAGACATTCCCCTCTAACTACGTTGTACAGGTGCAGCTACAACAGGATAGCTCGTCTTCAGCCGACTTTGGCATCTATTTTCGTAACCAACCGGGTAGCCAGCAAGGTGTCTATACATTTCTTGTACATCCCGATGGTACTTGGGGTGCATATGTATATAATAATACTACAGGCAAGGCAACTCAGATTGACAAGGGCCAATTAGGCGATAGCCACGCTCTCGTTACACTAGCTGTCGTCGTCAGTGGAAGTCACTTTACCTTTTACGCCAATGGGAATTCTCTAGGGAGCGTAGACGATACGACATATGCATCAGGAACGGCTGGTATCGCTGTTTTCCAGAATGCGACAATCACAGCGAGCAATTTTGAACTGTATAACACAGCATCATAAGGAGTAAGTTTTAGCTACAGATGTCGAGAGGGAAGAAGATATGCAATCTTCTTCCCTCTCGATAGCCTTTCGTACAAAGAGCGTACTTATACAACGCTCTTATTACTATAAGCCTTTGTAACATCTTGCACTGGTGAAATGATCTTCTGTGTGACCAAGAACTTTTCCATGGAATCCCATGTAGCACTATCGTTATAGCCAAGTCGTCCGTTACCCTGCCATATTGGAAGAGTCGCCTGCAAAACTGTCAGTGCTTGTGTGGTATCCGTCAAGCCAGGGATGTAAGGTTTACTCAGCACGACTGCACCTGAAGGATCCGCAATGACATCTTTGAGTCCCCTCAGCGTTGCTTGCACAAAAGCGCGTACCAATTGTGGCTGGCTACGATAGGTATCTTCTGTCGTTATGATGCCATTCGAGATTAACGGCTGATAATCTGAAACATTGAACGTACGTACATTAAAGCCTTTTCTCCGCAATTGCAAAGGCTCATTATTCGAGTAGCCCATCACAGCATCAACCTTGTGTCCAACAAGTGCCGAAACTTGTGTAAAGCCAATTGACTGTACTTTTACATCTGAAAGTGAGAGCTTCGCACTATAGAGCAAGGCGAGCAAGCCTGTATATGTAGAGCCATATGGTCCAGGCACACCAATTGTACGCCCTTTAAGATCAGCTAACGTCTTGATCGGAGAATCTGCTGGTACGATCAGACTGACAGGATATTTCTGGAAAATTGTGGCAACATCGATCACTTTGACGTTTTTGTCGCGTGCCTGTAATGTTTCGTCACCACCAGCAAAGACAAAATCGTTCTTGCCTGCAACCATTGAACCAATAAGATCAGGCACAATTCCTTGATTAAAGGTAACGTTCAAGCCAGCTGCTTTGTAGTATCCTTTGCTTTGAGCGACATAGAATGGCGCGAACTGAATGTCAGCAATGTAACCTAGACCAATGGAGATATTTTTCGTTCCTGCTGATGGCGTAGCATTGCTACCACCAGTGGTGCTACTGCTTCCACACGCGCTGAGTAACAATGTCAATAAGACACACATAGACAAAATGGGCAAAAGAATAGTTGAACGATGACGAATAGGCATCGAGGTGTTTCTCCGTTCCCTTATGGACGATGTTCGGCTAATAAATGATTTCGGCCAGTTTTACCAATAGCCATGTTACGCTATAGTAAAGGGCAGCTAGCACAGCGAGCACAATAATAGTGGCAAACATGAGTGGCGTGTTGTACTGGTGTAGTCCCTGCTGAACGAGCGAGCCAAGTCCTTGATCACCTCCACTGACAAACTCCCCCACTACCGCGCCCGTAATCGACAGGGTAAAGCCTGTGCGTACTGCGGCAAGAAGAGCCGGTAGAGCGAGTGGAAACTCGATATGAGCGAGCAGTGACCAGCCAGAAGCACCCTCAACGCGTGCTGCATCACTAAGTGCGGAGTCAATAGTTTGCACACCCAGAATTGTGTTAATCACTATTGGGAAAAGGACAACCAGCATACATATCACTATATTGGGAATCAACCCGTACCCCAACCAGAGAACAAGGAAAGGGGCGATCACAAGCGCAGGAATAGCCTGACCAGCTGACAAATAGGGCTGAATAGTTACTGACAATATACGTGACTTCGCTAATCCATATCCTAACGGCAATGCTACAGCCACAGCAAGCAAGAAACCAAAAACGCTCTCTTGCACGGTGACAACAAGAGCATTCCTGAGATACGTTCCAGAACCCAAGCCATCAACCAAACTGGTAAGAACGTCACCTGGAGTGGGTAAGAAAAGACTAGAGATGTGACCAGTAGCGGTACTCACATACCACCCTCCAAGGAGCAGGAGAGCCAGTATGAGCGGCGGTGCAATTAAAAGCGAACGGCCAATCACATTCTGTGTAGAAGTATGCATTCCACCATGTTTGGGTATCGAAGAATACGACGAATCATTTTGTGCTTGCGCATACTCGTGCAATTTTGCGGATGCACGTTGTGGTGTAACAGTTGTAACACTCATGGTTATTCCCTCAGTCATAGCTATACTGACGATTACGGCTAAAACAAGGTATAGGTAACCGTCAATTCAACTGACACTCGGGAGGCATGTAAGGGAGGTACAGAAGACTTGTGAATGACACACGGTATGCGTCAATAGCCCTGTTACATGCGGGTAACAGGACAAGACAATCTTCATTTAAACCTTCTCCCATCCGGACTGTACCGTCGGCTTCGGAATCACACCAAATCTGTCAACCACTCTGTCTTGTAACAGAATGGAGACTCGCGGGCTTGGCACATATGCCACGCACATGTACTACACCGCCGGTCGGGAATTGCACCCTGCCCCGAAGGTCTCTATGCTTAAGTATGCCACAGAACTGTGGGTTAGTGCAAGAGGAAAATTTTGGAGATAGTTCTTAATCCTTTTCAAAAAGGACGACCAGTAAGCCGCCAATCATCGAAAGATTTTTATTGAAGTGAATTTGCTGATTTGCACGACCTTGGGGTGTTTGCTCTTGCCAGAATGGGTGCCCCACAAGTGTTGTTGGAATCAAAGATCCGAGTAGCGCAAGAGCGGCAACCTTGGGAAGAAACCCAACGGCCAAAGCGGTACCTGCGACAACCATTACTACCCCATTAATGATAGTGGCCTGTCGCGCGAGTGGAATACCAGCTTGTTCCACTTTTGAAGCACGACCATCAGGATTTATAAACGTGTTCGCTCCGCCAGCAATAAATGTTCCTGCTAATAATGTGTGTCCAAGTGTTTTAACAAGTGACATAGCTTTTTTTCTCCTTGCTGTCATAGAATAAAAGTGCAACGGTTATTGTTTGACACTTTATCCAGGTATATGTGTGTACTTATAACGCGATTGAAGCCGCGTCCTGATTTCATTCCATAACCCGGTACTATTCGTCTTTAGTAGAGCCAATATTTTATTTTTGGAAGTATAGTCTCACTTAAGCTATAATACACCACGAGGAACTGCATGACAACAGAACTACGCATAATGCCTATTACGGGCATTGGCGAAATCGCCAGGGGAATCGATCTAGGAAAACTTATACATGATGCGTTACAAGACCAGCGTTTAACTATCGAGCAGGGGGATGTGTTCGTCGTAACACAGAAAATCGTTTCGAAGGCTGAGGGCCAACTGGTAAATCTTGATGAGGTCGAGCCATCAGAGTTCGCGCATCTTGCAGCGCAGCAAAGCAAAAAAGATGCACACCATCTCGAAGTGGTTTTGCGTGAGAGCAAGCGTATTGTACGTATGGATCACGGAGTAATCATCAGCGAGACGCATCATGGCTTTATCTGTGCCAACGCGGGTGTTGACGAATCAAATATCGGTGGAAAGCGTCAGTTAGCCTTGTTACCAGTCGACTCCAATCGCTCCGCGCGCGAAATCCGCACACGTCTTCAACAATTATCAGAAAAGCAGCCAGAGCCGGATATTGCCGTCATCATTTCTGATACATGGGGCCGCCCCTGGCGAACTGGGCAAGTCAACAACGCGATAGGTGTTGCAGGGATGGAGTCAGTAGTTGATTATCGCGGCCAGATTGATCCTTACGGCTACGAACTGCAAGCCAGTGCTATAGCGGTTGCCGATGAGTTAGCATCAGCCGCAGAACTGGTAATGGGTAAGATCGACCAAATTCCAGTGGCGCTCATTCGTGGCTACTCATATATCCCGGCCGAGGGCGATGCACGTACACTCATACGTGATAACACCTCAGATATGTTCCGTTAAACAGCTAGACGAGAAAGTAATGCGTGTGACAACACATTCCGAGACGCGACAAGAAACACTTCCAAATCGTTCATCTGACCTTGCAACATTGTTACGTAGTAGACGTAGTGTGCGTAGCTATCAACAGCGTCCAGTAACACGTGAGCAACTTGAGCAGATACTCGAAGCGGCACGCTGGGCACCGTCACCACATGGTAGACAGCCATGGCGTTTTGTTGTCTTAACCAGACAAGAACCAAAGCTGCTCCTGGCTGACCACATGGGTGAGACGTGGCAACATAACCTTGAGATGGACAAAGAAGACGCGGCAATCGTCAATATTCGTCTGGCAAAATCTCGCCAACGTATCTTGCATGCTCCCGCGATTATCATTCCTTGTCTCTACCTGGAAGACCTTGACCACTATCCAGATGAGCAGAGACAAGCAGACGAAAAGACAATGGCAATTCAAAGCATAGGTGCAGCAATACAAAATATGCTGCTCATGACCTATGATCTTGGACTTGATGCAGGTTGGATGTGCGCTCCACTTTTTTGTCCAGAAGATGTCTGTAACGCACTTTCCCTGGATACACGACTCATTCCACAGGCACTTATCACAATAGGATATGCCGCCGCTGATCCCAAACGTCGTGAGCGTCTCCCGTTAGATAGCCTGATTATATATTTTGATTGAGAGGAAGATAGGAAATTATGATTGTTGTTCTCGCGGGTGGTGTCGGTGCAGCACGCTTCTTACAAGGCGTGGTGCAAGTTGTACCACAAGAACAGTTGACGGTTATTGTCAACACAGGTGATGATCGAAATTTCTACGGTCTTCATGTTTCTCCCGATAGTGATATTGTGATGTACACACTAGCTGGTCTTGTTGATGAAATACATGGTTGGGGAATACGTGGCGATACCTATAATACGATGCAGCAACTTACACGCTATGGAAATGAGAATTGGTTCATGCTAGGAGATCGTGACCTGGCAACGCACATTCATCGCACCAACATGCTACAACAAGGGAAAACACTCAGCGAAACAGCAGACAGTATTCGTACACACCTTGGACTGGGTTTACGTATTCTGCCAATGAGCGATCAGCCCATCACAACACACGTCAAAACGCCTGTTGGACTACTCCACTTTCAAGAATACATGGTGAAGCGCCGTTGTATCGATGAGGTACAAGATGTATTATTTGTTGGTGCGCAAGAGGCAAAACCTGCTCCTGGTGTGCTTAATGCCCTGAAAGAGGCTGAAGCCATTCTCATTGCCCCGAGCAACCCTATCGTGAGTATAGGCAGTATCTTATCGGTACCAGGCATTCATGATGTATTGCACGAGGCAAGCGGCATGATTGTAGCGGTTAGCCCGATTATCAATGGCGCACCAATCAAAGGACCAGCCGACAAGCTGATGAGTGGTCTTGGAATAGATGTGTCTGCTGTAGGTGTAGCCAGCCACTATCGGGATTTTCTGGATGTGATGGTCATTGATGAACAGGATGGGAATCTCGTCACTACGATTGAAGACCTTGGTATTCCTACCATTGTCACCAATACAATTATGCGTGATAGCGCGACAAAAAAAGCTCTCGCACAGACAGTTTTACGGGCCGCTGGCTTGTCATTCTGAACACCACTTTCAATGAAAATGAAAATGAAATGTATCATGCTCTTATTCCTGTCAAGGCTCTTCATGAAGTGAAAAGCCGACTTGCACCGTATCTCACACTTTATCAGCGTGAAGAGTTGGTGCTAACAATGCTGCATCACGTTATTCAAGTACTCCTCGATTGTCATAAGCTAGAGCGCGTTTCTGTGGTTAGCCCGGACAGACGCATACTACAATACGCTCACCTTTGGGGTGCGTCTATACTTTTGGAGGAGAAACAAGGTCATAACCCAGCTTTACAAGCTGCTGCTATAAAAGAAAAGGCTCTAGGAATTGCTGCGCTACTCACAATTTCTGCCGATCTCCCCCTGCTACAACGAAGTGATGTTGAGCATATGCTAGCGGCATCTCAACGCTATGAAGTTGTGCTTGCACCATCGCAAGAGGGAACAGGCACGAATGCTGTACTCATACGCCCACCGTTAGTACTTCCCTACATGTTTGGTCCCAACAGCTTACAACACTATCAAGAGGAGGCACAGCGACGGGAACTGCTCACAACGCAGGTAAAGCGGCCTGGACTTTCACTTGATGTAGATACTATCAATGACCTTGAACTCTTTCGATGCTATGAGGAAGAGGAGCAAACAGCGGCACACATTGTTGATGCCGCCTATTTGCTCTAAAAGAAAAACTTTTCCCTCCTAATAAGCGTATCTCTTCTAAAAGAAATATTCCGTGTTTTTAAGAGGATAGAATGGTCATTACAAGAGATGCTCGTCTAGCCGCACTTGAGCGACAGATAGAACGTGCTAAAAGACGGATAGACGCACTCAGTATTCAGAGTAGCAGTTTTTGGCCCATAGAACTTGCTCTTTTACTTGGTGGAATTGGCATTACCATTACAATATTTAGCATCGTACATTTGTTAGGTATCCTATGCTTCTTACTTGTGATAGTACTCTTTGTTGTGGTATATCGTCGCCATGTTAAAGTGGATAAAAATCTTCTTCGATATCGTGTATGGCTACAGACAAAAAATACACAGCTAGCACGTATGCATTTTGATTGGGATAATATACCGACAGTACAGCCACGCAACGAGCATGAAGACCATCCCTTCGATATCGATCTGGATATCACAGGACAGCGTTCGCTCCATCAGTTGCTTAACACCTGTGTCTCGCTCGAAGGCTCTGATCGTCTACGCGAATGGCTTCTCAATACAACACCAGATGAGGATGCTATTCGTGATCGTCAGGCTGTAGTACAAGAACTCATTCTACTCTCTGGTTTCAGGGGCAAACTTGCCCTACATTCATTATTTGTAACACGTTACACCACAAAACAATGGGATGGCGAAAAACTCCTTTTATGGCTCGATGAGCAAGAAGCTACACCGGGAACAGGCTTAACACTCGTTGTTCACAGTATTCTCTCGGCACTCACGCTCATGCTCATCGCCAGTTACGTTTTTCTTCATACCTCCCCATACTTTTGCATTGCATCACTGATTGGTTCGCTTCTCTGGTACCTCAATAGACGTGGTGAACAAAAGTATCTCTTTCAAGATGCTTCATATATGCAACAAGCGTTCAGACAGTTACGGGTCATCTTTGAGTACCTGGAAAAATATCCCTATGCACAACATCAACATCTAGGAGAACTGTGCGAACCATTTTTTCAAAATACGGAGACACGCCCGTCATTGCTCCTAAAGCAGCTCAATATACTTGCGACAATGGCTACAACAACGAGTAGCGGAGAGGCCTCGCTGTTCATCAATGCACTGCTCCCCTGGAACGCATATATCTCGTATCAACTCAACAAATACAAAGCACAAGCGGTAGAAAATTTACCTGTCTGGCTCGATGTCTGGTTTGAACTTGAAGCTCTATGTTCATTAGCAAACTTTGCCTACCTCAACCCAAACTATAGGATGCCGGAAATAGCTCCTGCCACAAATCGTTCCATTCATTTTCGCGCCAAGGGCTTGAACCATCCTTTATTGAAAAACGAGGTAAAAGTGGCGAACGATATCTCATTCGAGAAACAGGGCGAGATATTGCTCATTACAGGCTCAAATATGGCTGGCAAAAGTACATTCTTACGTACAATGGGTATCAATCTTTGCCTTGCCTACGCAGGAACTGTAGTCAACGCGGAGAGCTTGCAAACCTCGCTCTTTGAGATATACGCTGCTCTCAAGGTGAGTGACTCTGTAACCGATGGCTACTCATATTTTTACGCTGAGGTCAGACGACTGAAAGCGCTCCTGACTCGTTTAGAGCAAGGGCCTGATTATCCGCTCTTTTTCCTCATTGACGAGATTTTTAAAGGTACAAACAACCGCGAACGACTCATAGGCAGTGAGGCGTATATCCACGCGCTAGCCGACAAGTATTGCATTGGAGCTGTCTCAACACACGATCTTGAACTTGTCAGGCTCTCAGAAGAACTTCCAGAGATTAGAAATTATCACTTTCGAGAAGAGGTCATCGATGGTCGCATGGTCTTTGACTACAAACTGCGCCGAGGACCATCTCCCACTACCAACGCACTCAAGATTATGCAACTAGAGGGCTTGCCAATAACCTATAAGAAAGTTACCTCCTAACCAAGGTGTATTTTCTCACCTCACTCCCCTCTTACCGAAAATGTTATGACGGTGTCGCCGAGTACATAATAATCATCGCGTTCGGCTCCGTACGCACATCTACGGCACAGTATGTGAAGCCGGAAGGGAGGTCTGATGATTGTAGCTGTATTTGTTGATTGATCTGATCTTCATAATTTGTGACGAACGTTGTTACGGGAATATTGGCAAGGGCAGCATGAATGATGTGAACTTGAGGTTGGCAAGAACGAATATAGGGCTGCAATGGAATGGTGAAACGTCTTGTAACACTGAAGACAAATAATTGGAAACGGTCATTGCCACTTATTATGATCTGGTTGTTTACCAATGTTACCTGAACATTACTAATATCACCGGTCAGTCCCGCCGTTTTTAACTTCTTTGACACAAGCTGTGTTAAATAGGCATTGCTTATTTGTACAGTGATTGCTGTATTTTTTGTGGATACTGGAGTTGAAATTGGTGCGTTATCATGGGAAAAAGAAAATGCAAAGAGCAAAGTTGCTAAAACTCCTAGCATAATTCCTAGCAAAAGGAGGAAAAAGGATAAAAAGATATTTCCTCGGCGGGTTTTGGTCGGTTTGATAGGTTTGACAGATAGAGGTGGTTTAGGACCTTTATTTTTTGTGGTAGGTAGACTAGAATCCACTATTACCGATTCGGTGGGTACTTCGTGCTGCGAATCCATACATGTTTCTCCTTACATTCTATTGTATAGCTTATAGTACGCCTCTTACACACTAAAGTGCAAGTGAAAAGGGCTGAGATACCACAAGTAAGGGTCGAAAACATAGAGGAAATTCCTGTGGTCTCCTGCTTTTTTTTATATCCAATATGCTACAAGCATGTTCTTTGTGCAATATGTACAAGAAAGAAGGGTTTACTTTCTCGCAAAATACCTATAGCATCCCATCCTTTTGAAGTCATATGATACATAAAAGTAAGACAAACCTAGCTAAAGACTGCGTTTTGCCTGCCTGTAATTATGCAGAGTAGCCAAATCACGTTTTGTGCAACGCATGCCCATATATATCTAGCAATGGCGCTGGAACTATACAAGAGGAGAGTTGAATACATGACACCTGAAGAAGTCCTCCAATTCGCCAAAGAGAACGGCGCAAAAATGGTTGACCTCAAGTTCACGGACCTTCCAGGGTCCTGGCAACACTTCAGCATTCCAGCGCATGAGTTGAAGGCGTCGACATTCACTGAAGGGGTAGCCTTTGACGGCTCTAGCATTCGCGGTTTTCAAACCATCAATGAAAGCGATATGCTTGTTATTCCCGATGTAGACACCTGTATCATGGATCCATTCACAACTATCCCAACGCTGAGCTTAATCTGCGATATTGCTCATCCAGCACCGGCAGGGCCTAAAAAGCCTTATAGTCGTGATCCGCGCTACATCGCAAAAAAAGCAACCGAATATCTTCGCTCCACTGGCATTGCAGACACCACGTATATGGGGCCAGAAGCCGAGTTTTTCATCTTCGACAGCGTGCGCTACAGTTCCACAATGAACACTCAGTATGTGGAGGTTAACTCCGATGAGGCACATTGGAATAGTTCACGTGATGGAATTGGGGTACAAAACCTGGGTCATTTAATGCGCGTCAAAGAGGGCTACTTTCCAGTTGCTCCCAATGACACATTGCAAGACCTACGCAGCGAGATGGCACTTTTACTCGAAAGTCTAGGTGTCCCTGTCGAGGCACAACACCACGAAGTTGGCGCACCCGGACAATGTGAAATTGATATGCGCTTCAGCACCTTGCTCAAGAGTGCAGACAATATCATGCTTTACAAATACGTTGTCAAGAACACAGCACGCAAGTATGGTAAGACGGCAACATTTATGCCCAAGCCAGTCTTTGGCGATAACGGCTCCGGTATGCATGTTCATCAAAGCCTGTGGAAAGACGAGAAGCCTCTTTTTTACGCAGAGGATGGCTATGCCTATCTTTCACAACTCGCACGCTACTACATAGGTGGTATTCTTACACACGCCCCTGCATTGCTCGCCATCGCAGCCCCAACAACGAACAGCTACAAGCGTCTTGTACCGGGCTACGAGGCTCCTGTCAATCTCGTCTTCTCATCAGGCAACCGCAGTGCTGCTGTACGTATACCAAAGACATTTACAGCACCAGCGAAACGTATTGAGTTCCGCTCGCCCGATCCGAGTGCGAACCCCTATCTGCTCTTTGCGGCCCTCTTGATGGCAGGGCTAGACGGTATTAAAAATAAGATCGACCCTAGCGAACATAACTTTGGTCCCGTTGATCAGAACCTCTATGAGATGTCACCTGAGGAACTAAGCGAGATACGTTCTGCCCCTGGCTCACTTGAAGAATCATTAGTAGCCTTGGAAGCAGATCACTCCTTCCTCTTGGAGGGTGATGTCTTTACTGCCGATCTTCTGCAAAGCTATATTACACTGAAACGTAGTCAGTCGGATGAAGTTCGACTTCGTCCCGCACCAATTGAGTTTGGCCTTTACTACGACGTCTAATTTCTTAAAGCATCACTGAATTCAAAAGAAGCTGGCCTACATAGTTACATCATTGTAATTGTGAAGGCCAGCTTCTTTGTCTGTTACCTATAAAAGTGCATTCCTATCCGTTCAATTAAATAAGTACGTTGTTTTGTGCTGCATAGAGAAATGTATATCTATTTATAAGAAGAGATATTTTTGTCCAATAGTTTTTCTATGACTACCAGTTAATTAAAAATTAACGTTAAAAAGCTGAAAATTTATACAATACCTGCAAATGTAGTAACGCAACCATAAAAAGCTTACGTTACTGAAAAAGAGGTTGCTCGTTGTTATAGTCAAATAGATATCATGTAACCAGTCCATAGTGTGCTCATAGAGCATATGACAAAAGGACTAAATAGTAAAACATTCTGACTGTACATCAGTACGAGATGAGAAAGCAGGCTCCATGATATACAATGACGCAGATTTACTTACAGTACGAGAGGTAGCAGAGCAGTTGCGCGTGGATGATACAACTGTACGACGGTGGATCAAAAATGGTGTACTTGAAGCTATCGCCTTGCCCCATAGAGGAGATCGGCAAGCATACCGTATTCGCAAGTCAACACTCAATAATCTTCTTGCTCCACCATCTCAACAAGCAGAACAAACAGAAAACCAGTAGTCAGGATGCGTATAACCTGTTAGACTGTAGGCAATAAAGTGAAGCAAACAGTAAGGAGGTTTATATGTCTACAGTTGATATTGAGGTACTGTTTCAAGAATTGCAGGGAAGTGCGGAAGCAGGTTTCGCCTCAATCCATTCAGAGGTAAGCCACTCGTCGGGGGGTATCCCATATTTGTCTAAGCCAGGAGTTGCCGTCCTTGCTCGTCCTTCTGTACACACCGCGGGATTAGCGGAATTTCTTTGCGGTTTCGATTCTTCCCTCAATTTTTCAGAATATTTAGATGATCCCACCTCTTTACCTGATGGTGCTCAATTATGCAAGATTGCGGGCCAGGTATGTTATATGAGTTTTGGACGTATGCGTTCGATGAATGCACAAGCCAAACGATATTTCGATAACCTCAAATCATCTGGTCATGGCTCTGTCTTTGAGCACGCAAACTACAGTCTCCTCTTTTATGGTATCTCACGCAGTGTAACGCACGAACTTATCCGACACCGCGCTGGTTTCGGCTACTGTCTTACAGGAGACACACTTATCTACAGCACCGAAGGGGACCAAGAGGACCACACAGACCACGGAAATCATGGTAAACCAGATGGTACTGAGAAACATCGTCTAGATGACCTCTATGCCATGACAAAAACTCATCACGGTCGTTCTCGGATAAAACTACTTCGTCTTCGTTGCCTAAATGAGCAGGCAGGTACATTTACTAGCGGTAAAATAAATTCAATTGTTTGCTCTGGCATAAAACCTGTTTTCACAGTAACGCTTGCTGATGAGAAAAGCATTACGACAACAAAAGAGCATCGTTTTCTAAGCAGAGATGGCTGGCAACCACTCCAGGAAGTTGTGGGAAACTTATCTGTATCTCCATCTGGGCTCGCAATGTACGAGAAATCAGATGCAGAGATTATGGTAAATGGACAGCTCATATATAAAGAAGAGTTAAATTGTACTACAAGTCTCCTGGAAAGAATTTCATGGCTTATTCCAAGGTCAGTAAAAATCGTATCAATTGTCTATGCTGGAGAGCAAATGACGTATGATATTGAGATGGAAGCACCGAACTACAATTTTGTAGCAAACGGCATTATTACACATAACTCCCAGCTTAGCCAACGCTATGTCTCAGGACGCATGTTACGTTTTGTCGAGCGGCCAGAATATCAAGGCGACGACGTTCTCCACGACCAGTTCTTACAAAGAATTGAACGTGCAGCCAACGAATATGCCACCCTTACCAACCGACTCTTAGAGATGCAAAAAGCTGGTGTGGGTATTCTCACAGCAGAGGCGAAGACTGATCTTCGCAAAAAGGTACAACAAAGCGCGCGCTCAGTCCTACCAAATGAAACAGAAGCTCCCATTGTTGTCACCGGCAATGCCCGTGCATGGCGGCACTTTATCGAGGAACGTGCAAGTGCTCACGCGGAGGTCGAGATACGCGAACTTGGCATACGTACCTTTCTCTGTCTCCGACAGGCTGATCCTGTGCTTTTCGATGACTATACGATAGAACAGCTTTCCGATGGCACATACATTGTTAAGACCGACTTCGTAAAAGTTTAAGGATACAATCATAGACGACAGACTGTCAAACAAATTCGCCAGTCTGTCGTCTATGACTGTGGTCTGCTTTGTATTTCACAATCAACATTTTCATGACCAAAAATGACAAAACTACCATAGCTCGCGTCTATACAACTGCATACCATTCTGTATTGCCTTGTCAACTGGTTGCATCTCACACTTCTCTATAAGACGAGAGGATGTTATATCTCGAATGGGTAGTAGTGCTTCAAAATAAACCGGAATGCCATCTTGTTCCGCCTCAAACTCAAATTCAGCCGCTAAAATACGCGCGCGATTCAAAGCACCTACGAGTAGAAGGCGTCCTGCCCCACGCAGTCTCTGTTGTGGATACACGGCTCCTCGGCACAAAAAATGATAGGCTGCTTGGTCCTGGTATTGAGTCAGTGTGGTATATCCAATAATCTCGCCCTCTAAGCCATCGAGTGTTCCAGCCTGTCCCCATGTATTTAGCTCATCGTCATCATCGGTAATGACAAATGTATTTGAGCGTGCATCTGTCCCAGAATTTGTAAGCCATACTTCTATTGTTCTCTCCGACTGAGATATCTCATTACCGTCGACAGCCGCTGCTTCCTGCTGAATCTGCACGAGTGTCGGCAAATCTTCGGGTCGATAATTGCGTATACGCATAGTAGAGGGCTACTCCTTTTTGAAAAGCTTTTCCGGCGCTAACAAATAGGCATAATATAAAATGATATACTTTAGAGACAGTTGTCGTTCAGTAGTCCCTATAGTATATTCACACAGCCACCCTCGGCACGAATCGCTACAAAGGAGCTTTACCTTGTCTAGTGTTACAAACCTCTCACACGTCCAACGTATTCGCCAGGAAATGCCAGCCGCAACGTCGCGTATTTACCTCAACAATGGGACATTCGGCCCTATGCCAACACGTGTAGTGCAAGCGATGCAAGAGCGTCTACAGTACGAATTGCAGAATGGACGCCTGGGCACTGAGGCATTCGAGGCGATGAGAGCGGTCTACGGCGAGGCGCGTACTCGCGTTGCACGCTTACTCAATGCTGATGTACAAGAAATCGCGCTCACTGATAACACAGGTGAAGGCATGAATATTGTGAGTTATGGCATCAATTGGCGTGAAGGTGACGAGGTTGTTACAACCAATCACGAACATATCAGCGCGCTCGCTCCACTCTATCAGCTTCGTGATCGCTATGGCATTGTTATTCGCTTTGCCGATATCGGTCCATTAGCCGATCGTCCAGTCCTTGAAGCCATAGAACCACTTGTCACTGACCGCACACGGATGATTGTCCTTTCACATGTCACCTGGACAACTGGAGTAGTCCTGGATATCGCGGCTGTAAGTCGCTTTGGACATGAGCGCAACATCCCCGTACTGATTGATGGTGCCCAGTCTGCTGGAGACATACCAATTGATGTCAAAGCTCTCGGCGTCGACTTCTACGCTATTCCCATGCAGAAATGGCTCTGTGGTCCTGATGGAACAGGTGCGCTTTATGTCAATAAAGCGTCGCAGCACTACATCACCTCAACCTATGTTGGCTACTGGTCAGTCAAGCACGAGGAGGGGGTAGAATGGGCACTAGAGGACTTTGCTCAACGTTTCGAGTTGGGAGGACGCCAAACGGCTGCGCTCGCTGGACAAGCGACTGTTCTTGCCTGGATGGAAGAAGTTGTTGGATACGAATGGCTGTTTGAGCAAATTAAAACACTAAGTACATACGCACACGATGCTCTCAAGCAGGTTCCAAACATTGAGATGCTCACCCCACAAGCGGGCACAAGTGGACTCATTGGGTTTAAACTGGGGCAATTAGATGTAACTGAGGTAGTCAAAAAGCTCCATGATACACACAATATCTACATTCGCAATATTCCATCTACTCACTCACTGCGTGTCTCGACAGGTTTCTACAATACCGAAGAAGAGATAGATACACTTGTAGAAGCATTAAGAGGGTTATAGTGTACTGAGAAGAGCGTGGTCTACAGCATTTTGTGATAGACCACGCTCTTCTCAGTAATCAAGAAAACCACCTGAGTGGGCGGGTGAGACGGCAACTTCTTATTTTCCCGTGGGGCTGCCCCCAAAGTATCGTCAGAGCTGAAGAGCTTAACTTCCGTGTTCGGGATGGGAACGGGTGTACCCTCTTCGCTATAGTCACCAGCTCACCTGCACATGCAGATGGTTTCTCTTGACACGATGTATAGTATCATAGTCCTTACATCTTGTCAACACTTTTTTGACGAAATCTGTGAGATACAAAAAAAGAATATTTATGGCTTGCCACAAATTACGGAATGCGTTAGACTACAGAAAAGCAGTATATAAATAGCTATATCAAGCCCCTATAGAGACACACATTCGTTAAGGAACACATATGCGATTTGCTATTTTAAGCAAAATATTTCGGTTTGAAGCGGCCCATCATTTGCCCGGTCATCGTGGCAAGTGTGCGCGACTACACGGACACTCATATAAGGTCGAGGTTACTTTACGCGGACCCATTAAAGAACTGCCAGGACAATCAGAGCATGGCATGGTGATGGATTTCGAGGACCTTTCACGTGTTGTGCATAGTTCTATTCTTGAACAACTCGACCATCAGGATTTGAACGAGGTTACAGGTATTCAGACAACGGCTGAGAATCTTGTTCACTGGATGTGGGATGCGCTCGTTGCAGGTGGCCTACCCGCGTCGCTCCTCTATCGGCTACGTTTATGGGAGACCGAGGGGAGTTATGTAGAGATTACAGAGGTGGAGCGTGAAGGTAATAGTTGTGACAGCGAATGCATAATACAGCAGATTGGTGAACAAGCATTATGAACGTTATGGAGATTTACCGTTCGGTTCAGGGCGAGGGCACGCTCTTAGGTGTGCCAACAACGTTTGTACGCTTCTTCGCGTGTAACCTGCGTTGCTCATGGTGCGATACCAAATACTCTTGGAGCGTGCGTGAGGGTGGAACGTGGGAATCATTGACACCCCAGGTGGTGGCGGAACGGGTACATGCGCTACGTGCGCGGCATGTGGTACTAACAGGTGGCGAGCCTACACTGCAAAAAGACCTGCCGTATTTAGCAGAATTACTGAAAGCGCAGGGACATCACCTGACTATAGAAACAAATACAACAATTTTTCCAGAGGCTGCGATACCACTCATAGATTTGTGGAGCTTGTCACCCAAGTTGCAGAGTGCGGGTGAGAGCTATTTGCGCTATCCAATTATTGAGCGTTTTCTGAGTGCGCTTCGGCCCGAGCAGCAACAGTGGAAGTTTGTCGTGCGTGATGACGAAGACGAGCGGCACTTGCGCACCTTACTGACGAGCTATCCAGCATTTGTGGAGCGTACAATTCCGATCATTTTGCAACCTGAAGGTGATGCTGCGACACCCAACTATCCTACCGCACTAGGGCAACTTGCAGAGCGTGTACGTGACTCATTCTGGGATAATTATTATGTCCGTGTACTACCCCAGATGCATGTTATTATCTGGGGTAGAAGACGTTGGGTGTAACTGGGGGCTACCTCTAAGAGCCTAATTGTGTGGTGATAGTATTCTATCATTGAGCTTCTACAGGAAATGTCTCCCCTGCCAAAAGATGTTGAAATGGCAGAAACAGCGGTTGTGGTAGTGCGTTCCAGGGAAACCAACCAACCTCTGATTCTTCATAGGGAGCAGCAACGTGTGGTTCACCGGAGACATATACGGACTCCATCCATACAGTGATATAGTGCTTATGCTCTTGCTCGAAGACATCGTTGGTAATCACGCGGAACTTCACGTTCTTGATCTCCACGCCAGTCTCTTCCTTTGCTTCTTGTACCGCCCGTTCCTCAAAAGACTCGCCAAATTCAAGATGGCCGCCAGGAACAGTCCAAGTACCGTCACCATGTACATGGTGACGTTTGACGAGTAGAATATGGTCGTTATTGCGAACAAGGACGGATACACCGACTAAAGGACGCTCTTTTTGTTGTTCAGGCATGTCATATCTCACTTTCTTTTTTACGAAAGGGTGTTTATTAAATAGCACGTAATGGAAGCAAAAATGGTGATTATCTGTGAGAGAAGCGAAATGTAGGGGAGACGCTTGCCATCTTCCTGAAACGCTTTGTAAAATGTGGAAAATAACGGAATAAATAAAAAAAAGGATAGAAAGAATGTCGGAATACGTACAGGTACAAACTTATGCAACATGTAATGAACGCACGTACCCTATTGTTGCGGCCCATTATCGGTTAGTGCTTGAACAACTTGGGTGTACTGATCGCCATGTCCTTAATTGGTTGGACAATTTGCAATGGCCTACCTCTGATGACGATGGTATGGGTGATATTTATGCTGCACCTTTTACTCTCACTCTGACTCTTGCTCAAAAAGGGGTCGTCAATCGTACAATTGAATGTGCAGGCATTGAGGTCTCGTTGTACGTAGACGCTGCTATTCCCAGTACGGCGGACCTTCCGTTGTGGGTGGGTTTCAACCTGCTTTTTGAAGCAGATACTTTACGAGAAAGTCCTACCGCGCCCTATTCTGCGAAAGTTAGTCCCTTGCTCTGGCATATTGTGCAAAAGCAGGCTGGGGCATTCCGCGAGTTAGGAGCATACTTTACAAACGAGTGGCAGGAAAATCAATCCTGGCGTGCTATGGCGGCGCAATTAGGCAATCCCTGGGATTTCGATCTGGCAATCTTCCCGCGCTCGAAGGCTGAATACTTCTCAGACGTACCTGCAGGCTTTAAGGGGACGGTGACAGAGCAGGGTTTTGGTTTTGTCCAGACAAACCGTTGGGAGAAACTTCCCTGGGATTAGGAGATGGAATATACACGACATAGTTGAAGGAAATTAACAAGAATTTCTAATCTTCTACTAAGGATTAGTATACTACAGTGTGTTATGATTAGAAGGCTGAGGAGAAGGGCGAGTTGAGGGGAAGAATGGCACCTTTTCAGGCTCAAGTTCCCTATTAGGGCAAAGCATTATGCGTGATACAAACGATCATATAACAACAATTCTCGAAAGCATCTCGGATGCTTTTTTTGCTCTTGACCATGATTGGCATATGACGTATGTTAACCATAAAGCAGAACAGTTGCTACAGAAAACACGGGAAGAACTAGTAGGCAATAACATCTGGACAGAGTTTCCAGAGATGATCGACTCTACATTCTATCAGAAGTATTATGAGGCTTTGGAGACGCAATCCTCGGTTCATTTTGAAGCGTTTTATGCGCCATTGAACACATGGTTCGCGGTACGTGCGTATCCATCAAAAGACGAGCTATTTGTCTACTTTCAAAATGTTAACCCGCACAAGCAGGTGGAAGCAGAACGCGAGAGGTTATTGCAACAGAGTGTGTCTCGCATCATGCTTTACGCCATTGGGGACTCCAAGTTGACCAAGCATCTTGCGATCTTTGCAATCATTTCCTACACTAGTCTTTGACAAGCACGCGATCCAGCGAGGACTGCGTACTCT
>JAABUX010003164.1_pt1 | contig 22149 bp, 27 predicted proteins | sample 5561851 | NCBI WGS metagenome assembly JAABUX01 (sample SAMN10711883, study PRJNA513361) | rock metagenome | isolation source: Antarctica rocks | place: Antarctica: Victoria Land, Richard Nunatak red sandstone | collected 2016-01-03 | reverse complement strand
TGACGACGATCTCCGGTGGGGCAGCGTCTGGACAAGCATCATCGTTGCCAGGGCCACGCGCGCTCACCACGCCGTCGCGACGGAACGACCTGCTGGTTACCTCGCAAGGGCAGACGGCCTACGCCGACGACCTATGGGCCTACACGCCGTCCATCCCGTCGCTCTTGGCCCACCCTGGTCGCCGTGCCGGAGTTGGGACCTGGCGCCTGCTCGGCTCCGGCGGGCCGGCCGCGCGCGCTGCGGGCGCCGTCTACGACGGGCACGACCATACGTTGTTGCTGTGCGCCGGCCAGAGCATCGCGTTGCTGGGCGACGTCTGGTCGTATGGGCTGGGCGCCGCATCACGAGGGCAGGGCGCGGGCTGGCGCCTCGCCGACGCGGGTCGCCCACAGGCGCGCAACGGTCAATCGGCGGCCTGGGACGCGCGCGACGGCGTGCTCTTCGTGTTCGGCGGCTATAGCGCCGGCGGCTACCTCGACGACCTTTGGGCCTACCGGTCGAGCCGTAGCTCTACTGGCCACTGGACCTTTATCGCCTTGCCGCGTCGCCCCGCCGCCCGCACCGAGGCCAGCCTCGTCTGGGACGGCGCCGACGGCGTCCTGTTGCTGTTTGGCGGCGCCGATGGCCGCGGACCCATGAATGACCTGTGGGCTTACGCCCCTGCCGGCGATGGGACCGGTCCCGGACGCTGGACGCCGCTCACGGCGCCGGTCGTCCCCCCGGCTCGGCGCCTGCACACGGCGGTGTGGGACGACCGCGACCGCGCCATGCTGCTCGTCGGCGGCGAGGCGGGCACGGTGGTCTGGCCCGACCTGTGGGCCTTCCGCCCCACCAATCTGAGATCCGGTCGCGGCGTCTGGAGTCTGCTGGGCAACCCGACGCCGCTGCCCGCTCGCTTCGCCCACGCGGCGGTATGGGATAGCACGCACGGTCAGATGCTCGTCTTCGCCGGCTTGAGCGCGGCGGCCAGCCTGCGCGACGACCTGTGGGCCTATCATCCCGACCGTCCTGGCCGGGGCGGCTCGGCGGGGCGATGGATACCGCTAGGCAATGCCGGGACGCCCGATGGACGGGCGCGCCCTGCCGCGACCTGGGACGCCGCCGACGCCGTGATGCTGCTCTTCGGCGGCTCGGGGCTACAGGGCGCGCGCGCCGACACCTACGCCTACCGTCCCGGCGGAGGCTGGTCCACCCTGCACCCCCACCCCGGCGTCCCGCCGACGCCGCGCTCCGGCGCCTCGGCCGTCTACGACACCGTCCGCCACGGCCTGCTGCTCTTCGGCGGCGGAGACACAACGGCCTACGACGACCTGTGGGAGTTGCGATAGCGGCTTGAACGGCCGAGAAAGTTGTACAGTTTGCCCTTTATGTCTCATGTCAGTGACCTGGAGTATGGAATCTGTGTGGACAAGGAGGGCGACAGATAAGACACGCATGGTTTATCATAGGTGTCAACAACGCTAGATGCAGTCGACGACCTTGCTGGCGCTATTTCTGTGGTTAGCATAGGGAAGGAGCGTACAGATGATCGCCTCTCCCGATGTCACGGTGCCGCGCTTTGTCGTGTTTGAGGGTGTGGATGGATCTGGAAAAACAACCCTTGCCCAGGCTCTGGCACGTTACTACACCTCTATTAACCCGGCCGTCCACCTATATCATGGCTCGTTTCCAGGAGCCGATGCCGGGACACTCGGGGAATGGGTCTACCGCCTTCACCATGATAAGGCGATGGACGCGCCCGCAGTAGCGACGATTGCTCCTCCAGCTTTGCAACTGCTCCATGTGGCGGCCCATCTTGATGCGGTTATTACACGCCTCACCCCGATTTTTCAGCGAGGTGGCTCTGTCATCCTGGACCGCTATTGGTGGAGCACTTATGCCTACGTACGCCGCTACGTGCCGCCAGCCCTGGCTTGGCCCCTCGTTGATGCGGAGCGTCCCTACTGGCGAGATCTGCCATCCCCTACCATTATTTACCTTACGCGGCAACATAGCCTCAAAGCCCGCGAGATCGATCAAGATGCGCACATGGCCATTGATGCAGCCTACCGTGAGATCGTTGCCGTAGAACGACAGGCAGGCGTACTCGTGCATGAACTAGCCAACGACGGCTCACTTCCGCAGACTTGGGCAGCGTTGCTTGACGTGCTCGCGTTGCAGCAGCATCCTTGGGAGAGTGTCCCATGACTAATTTCGTGACGTGTGAGAGCTTCCGACCTGACCGCCTTGATATCTTCTGGCGATTCTTGTGCGAACGCCAAGCGATTTGGTATCGGCGGTGTAGGCAGCATCAATCTCCACCTTGGACGGACGATCCGGTATTGCAACATGAACGATTCACCAACGTCTACCGTGAGCTTGATCCTGGCACGGAGTACGCGCTTACTCATATCCTAGAAATCACAGCGCCTAAAGCAGACAAAATGTTCAACGTCATGCTCTATCGTCTAATCGGACGCGCGGAAACGCATGCTGCCCTTAGTTTCCAGCACCTGGCGAGCTTCGACCCCTCGCACCTCACACGCGTGCTACGCCGCCTACGCGACATCGAGGGTAAGGCTCCCTTCACGGCCGCTTACATGGTTAGCGCTTACAGCGGCTTGGGTGCGGGCGACAAGATCAGTAGTGTTACTCAAATCTTTCGCACACTCCATACTAACTTCTCTGCGTCGTATGAAAGGATCGTCGCCTGTCAAACCGCAGCAGAGGTCTACGATGAACTGCGCCAGGTCTACGGTTTCGGTAACTTCCTCGCCTACCAGGTCCTCGTCGATCTGCTGTATCCCTTGCATGTATACGGGAACAGGCCGCTCCTCCCATACACTCATGACGACTGGGCAAGTGCTGGCCCTGGCGCTCAACGGGGGATCACTATGCTGCTGTGCGAAGGATCGCGGTCGACGGATCTCGAAGTGATGCGCTGGCTGCGCGTGTCACAGCGTGCAGAGTTCGACCGCTTAGGATTGCCTTTTCAGTTTCTGACTGACTCCAATGGACACCTGATTGAACTATCGTTGGCCAATATTCAGAACTGCCTCTGTGAGTTTCACAAGTACGTGAAAATCCGTGAAGGAACAGGGCGTGGACGTCGTAAGTTTCGCCTTTCCGTTCTGGCACCTGCTATCCAACTATCGTTTGCACCAGCACTCGTACCCTTGGAGACTACATGATTCACTTCGAGGGTGGCAGCGCCGATGAAGTCTGGCGTCAGGCTGTGGTTCGCTTGCGACGCGACGGAGCAATCCAAGAGAGCCGTGACCAGCCAACCCGCGAGATCCTGCATACTGCGTTCACCATTGCAGACCCTCGGCAACGCCTCGTGTTTGCACGTCAAATCAATCCAGCCTTTGCCCTTGCCGAGGTGCTCTGGATCATGGCTGGCGCCAATGACGCTGCTTTCCTTCGCTTTTGGAATCCGCGTATGACACGCTTCACCGACGAGCACGATCCTGGTCTGTTGTACGGTGCCTATGGGTATCGCTTGGGTAGCCAACCGCAACTGAGTGCAACGGCCATTGCTCAGCTACGGCATAGTCCGCATAATAGTGTGCCGCCCCAGTTGGATCAGCTTAAAGCGGCGTATGATGTGTTGCGCCAAACACCTCACAGCCGACAGGTCGTTCTGCAAATTTGGGATGCCCGGCGCGACCTCCCTGACCCTGAACCACGTTCGCGGGACATTCCATGTAACGTGGTAAGCCATCTGATGATCCGCTCCGGCCGATTAGAGTGGCTACAGATGATGCGATCCAATGATCTCATCTGGGGCATGCCGTACAATATCATCCAATTCACCACGATGCAGGAAATCGTGGCAGGTTGGCTAGGTGTGGAGGTCGGCACCTACACCCACGTCAGTGACTCTCTGCATGTTTACGAACGCCACTGGCCTGAGTTAGATACGGTAGCATACGTCGATTCGACAGTTCCGCGTAACACCGCCGATGTACGCATTAATTCTTACAATGCATGGGAGGTAGTGTGGTCCCGCATGGTCGATGGTGCTATCGCTCTCACTCAACGTACAGATGTCAATGACCTTTTGGCTGTCATCGCAGAGATGGAAGGCACTCCAACTCCGTACGTCGAATGGATAGTCGTGCTGGCAGCCGAGGCGTTGCGACGCCGTGGACATGACGTCGATGCCGACCACATCATTGGTCGCGCGGGAGCGTATTGGGGTGCCAGTTGGCGGGCATGGCATGTAGCCTGCAGTCAGAGAGGAGATTAGTTCGAGGTAACAAAGCATTAGCTCTAACGTATCCGACTCCTGCCTGTCTCTGCTGAACACGCGCGGATACCATGACAGGAGCGTCAAGCAGATCGAGTGACGAGTTGCGGTGGCGAGATATGAGCATTACAATCTCGAAGCAATATGATCGTGGTTTTCTTGCCTAAGTCGATCCGTGAGTGGAACGCATGGATGGTCAGTGGCCCTTGTGTCAGCCCAACCTCCGCACATACAAAACTATGCAGTTGGGCTAGTCCCAAGTAGTTCCCGAGAGCCCGCCGAATGTGATATTGGTTGCGATAGGTGGCCGTCAACAAGAGACGGCTTCCATCGAGTTGGAAAGATAGTGAACTCATGCAAGGGAAACCTTGAGGCAATCGGTCCTTCCCTGGCGCGAATATTTGCCCTTCGTACACTGAGCCTAAGGGGCCTTGGCCTTGCTCCCGTCGCCTAAGTTGACCAGTCAAATCTCCAATGATTGTCTCGAGTTGGTTTGTGCGTATTGGGTCTGTCTGCAAAGGGTAAGCAATGAGGCGCTCGAAGTACAAACCCTTGTGATTCCCCTTGAGACGACGTAGGCGTGGGAGAATCGTCTCATATCGACTGTAGAATGTCGTGCGGTCAGGCGACGACGCAGCAAGCTTGGCCGGAAAGATCGTGTTTGCCACCGTTGCCACGGGATCATAGCCCTGTTCTGCAAGGGTGTCGTCGACCCGACGGATGATGCTCAGGTCCGTGTGGTCCGGCAATGGGTCTACAATCTCGACGACGAGGCCGTATTCCTCCTGATTGTGACTGTGCAGATGGTCGAGTGCGGCGACCCAAGCATCCGTTATCGTGTCTCTCTGTACAAGATAAGCCATTATGTCCTCTACCCCTATTCTCCTGATTCCAGCCCCCACGCCTGAAGGCCGTGCGCCTCGAGGTATGCGTCGGGTAGATAGGCGTATCCTCCCTCGCCCCAATCATCCCCCCATGAGTTGCGCACGATGAAATAGCTGGATGCACCCGCGTCACCATCGTAACCAACCAGGAGCACAGCGTGCCCGCCGAGCGCGACGGCACCGGTTGCAGGCAGGGCGATACGCCCATCGTCCGATGGAGAGTACCATGTCGCGAATAGTCGGACTCCAAGGAGGACGGCTAGCCCCTGGTCGAGGGCGTCCCGTAGCGCGGCGGGGGTGGGTGGTAGGATGTGTCCTCCATGCAGACGACGGCTCGCAGCCTCGGCATGCACCCCATCTGGAGGCTGGTATGTTGCTAGCCGCTGGTCGCGGGTATCATCATAGGGCCAGAGATGCTCTGGTGGTTGGCCTAGGTCGGACAATGCACCGGCGGCAGCGACAAGCGTCGTCCCTTCCGCAGTAGCCGGCAGGCCATCGCGCTGCTTGGCTCCCCAATGTAAGAACTCCTCGCTCAAATCCTCTCCACCTGCACGTAGCATCTCGTGCCCAGCAGTCGCGGCAAAGGCAACACAGGCGCCGCGACGACCTTGGTCCTTGATAGGCGACTGCCGAGTGCGCAGGTCGAGCATATTGAAAGGCTCCTTACGCTGCCACCAACAGATTGGGCTGGACGATACCAGGTGTTGGTTGAGACAATGCGGTGACGGCGACGCGCGTCGTCTCGACCGCACCGCCACGCTGCCACGGCCGCCGCATCTCCATAACCACGTCCCACTGGCCCGCCGTCTCGACACGGAAGAGGAAACGGTGCCAGCCGCGTCCACCAAAAGTCTCTGGGTCCGCCGCGCGGTACTCGTCACGGACCAACGTCAGTCCCTCCAGCGGCTTGATCTGCCACAGGTAGCCGCTCGATGGGATCTCCGGTGCCTCCAGCACGACAGCGTCGCCCTGTCGCACGGCCACCTGTGCATCGGGGTGAACCACCTGGACGCGGTACACGTCCTTCCAGGAGTCGGCAGCGATGTCGGCGCCGCCGAGCCCGCGCTTGATCGTTTGTGGTAGGATATAGAGCAGTTGCTCACTGTGTCCCCTCGTGAGCAGGCGCATATCTGCTAGGTGGCGTACCGTCGCGGCATAGCTCGTCCCCAGGTCGAGTGAGAGCGCGTAAGCGCTATCGGCGTCGAGAACATCAGCCTGCAGGCCACGAGACGAGAGCATGCCTTCTACCAGACGCTTCGGCATCAGGAACCAGGCAGCGAACGCCTCGGCCAGTCTCTCGCGATCAGTCGCCGGCGCCTCCCCTCGCGCCAGCAACTCAGTGTCGCTGTCGAACGAGACATTGCGGTCGCGCCAGTGGTGGCCTAGCTCATGAGCCGCAGTAAATCGCTGCTTGCTTGGCGGGTGGGCCAGATTGATCAACACTGCCGGGACATCGCGGCCTTCCTGTGGGTCCAGGGGCAGATACAACCCGGCCAGGTGATCGAGGCGACGGCGAAAGACGAGAACACCGGCCGCGTCGAGCGCCGCGAACGGATCAATTTGGCGCGCCGTGTCCACCTTCAGGGATCGATGCGCGCGCGCTGCCTCTGCCGCAGCCAGGAGATGGATACGCGACCAGGGTAAGCTCATGACGGTACCTCATCTATCGTGTCCACGGCGGACGGTCTCCGGTGTCCATACGCCTTGACGAACTGGGCGAAGCGCAATACCTCCTCGCGGTCCCCTTCGGTAAGATTGGCGGCCTCGCGGGCCAGTGCTCGGACGCTCGCTGGCTCATCCAGCGATCCCTCTAGAAAATGAGTGACCGGATACTTGTAGAGTGCAGCCAGGGCCTCTAGTTCAAGCGCTTCCACCTTACGCTTGCCGTTCTCGATGGCCGAAATCGCGACGCGGGGGATCGACGTATGCTCCGCTACGAACTGCTGGGAGAGCCCTAGATATTCGCGCGCCTCGCGCAGACGTTCGGAAAGTCGCTGTTGGCGCTCGTCGTCCGTCGACCGGGATGTTGGGCCATTCACCGTCGTCTCCTTCCTTTTCAACGCTCATCCATTCCGCAACTTGGTCTGTACCAGTGCAGCAAGTCCTGGGATTGAACGGCACACGCGACTGGTCACCTCGTCATCCTCGATCTTGATACCGAACCGCTCCTCGGCAGCCGCGACCAGTTCCACGCCTTCCAGAGAGTCGATCTCCCCATCACTACCCAGACTTGCTTGCACATCCATGGGTGTTGTGCTCCGTGCATCGGCCAGGGCATCGTAGAGGAACCTTTCGACATCCATGCCCTCCATCATCCGCCCTCCTCTGATCACTTAATGTACACGGGCTTCTCTTACGCAGCAATTTCCTACATTATAGCCACGCGTTGTCGTCATGTCAATCAAGAGAGCCAGATGTGATGGATTTTAATGCAACGGGTACCTATCCCGCAGTCCAGGGAACATCCAGCAGGCCGGCGCGGTGGTTGGCGTAGCGGGCCATGACGAAGAGCAGGTCGGAGAGGCGGTTGAGGTAGCGCAGGGCCTCGGGGCGCACGGTGTCGGCGTCGGCGTCGGCGTGAGACAGCGTGACCGCGCGGCGCTCGGCGCGGCGGCAGATGGCGCGGGCCAGGTGCAGCGCCGCGGCGGCCGGCGTCCCGGCCGGCAGGATGAAGGTCTTGAGCGGCTCTAGTTCCGCCTCCATACGGTCGATCTCCCCCTCCAGCGCCGCGACGCGCTCGTCGGTGACCAGAGGGATGCGCGCGGCCAGCCGGGTGTCCAGCCGTTGCGGCGGCGTGGCCAGTTCCGCGCCCAGGTCGAACAACTCGCTCTGCAGGCGCGTCAGCAGGACATCCTGGTCGTGCAGCGCGGGGTCGGAGGCCAACGCGACGCGCGCCACGCCCAACGCACAGTTCAACTCGTCCACGCTGCCGTAGGCCTCCACACGCGCGTTGTCCTTGGCGATGCGCTCGCCGCCGAACAGCCCCGTCTCGCCGGCGTCGCCGGCCTTGGTGTAGATCTTCATCCCCGTCCTTATCTCCTCTCGGCCACGCCGTCATCGGCTGGTAGGTACGGTGGCCACGCTGTATCTCCCCCTGGCCACGCCGTATCTCCCCCTGGCCACGCCGTATCTCCCCCTGGCCACGCCGGCGCCGGTTGGTAGGTACGCGCGTCAGTCTATCAAGCATGCTCCAGGCTTGCGACAACAATGTGCCCGGCGACGATGTCTCACGATCAGGACCCCGCGTCCGATCCCGGCGAGGACGCGAGAGCCGCGAGCAGTTCGCCGACGGCGTGATCGCGCTCGACGGGGTGGCGCAGCGGCCGCTGGAGCGCCACGGCGTAGCGATTGCGCCGGCCGACGCGCTCACGCGTCAGGTAGCCCTCCCGCACCAAATCGGCCACGATCGCCTGGGCCGCCCGCTCGGTGATGCCCACGCGCAACGCCAACTTACGCAGCAGGATGTTGGGATCGCGGCTGATGCAGAGGAGCGCGTGCGCGTGGTTAGTCAGGAACGTCCATCGCTCCCGGTCGTTATCCGCAGCATCATTCATGAATTTGACTTCCTATAAAACGGCTGCTATACTCTGAAGGGCGAATTATACTTCGTATGTTACCACGGCGACGCGGGCGCGTCGCCGTCCGGGCTATGTGAGTGAGGAGGGGCTGAGGATGGGCATATCCGCGGAGCGAGCGGGGCAGGCGTGGGGGACGGCGACGATCCCAAGAGAGGGCGGCGTGGCGCCCGCGGCCCGTCCGGACGAGGGCTGGACCGCCGAGATCGGGGCGACGCCGATTACCGTGGCCTACGGCGACGGCATCGGGCCCGAGATCATGGACGCGACCCTGCGCGTCCTGGCCGCGGCCGGCGCGCGCCTCGCCCCCGAGCCTATCGAGATCGGGGAGCGCGTCTACCGCCGGGGCGTCAGCGCCGGCATCGACGCCGACGCCTGGGCGTCGCTGCGCCGCACCGGGGTGTTCCTCAAGGCGCCCATCAGCACGCCGCAGGGAGGAGGCTTCAAGAGCCTCAACGTCACCGTTCGCAAGGCGCTGGGTCTCTACGCCAACGTACGCCCCTGCGTCGCCTACCACCCGTTCGTCGCGACGCGGCACCCCGGCCTGGACGTGGTGATCGTGCGCGAGAACGAGGAGGACCTCTACGCCGGCATCGAGCATCGCCAGACGGACGACGTGGCGCAGTGCCTCAAGCTCATCAGCGTGCCGGGCTGCGAGCGGATCGTGCGCTATGCCTTCGACTATGCCCGCGTCCACAACCGCCGCAAGGTGAGTTGCTTCACCAAAGACAACATCATGAAGATGACCGACGGCCTGTTCCATCGCATCTTCGACGAGGCGGCCGCCACCTATCCTGACATCGCGTCCGAGCACCTGATCGTGGACATCGGCGCGGCGCGGCTGGCCGACACGCCCGAGGACTTCGACGTGGTGGTCCTGCCGAACCTGTACGGCGACATCCTCTCCGACGTGGCGGCGCAACTCGCCGGCTCGGTGGGCCTGGCCGGCTCGGCCAACACCGGCGATCGCTGCGCCATGTTCGAGGCCATCCACGGCTCGGCCCCGCCGCTCGCCGGGCGGGACGTGGCCAACCCCTCCGGCCTGCTGCTCGCCGCGGTCATGATGCTCGCGCATATCGGCCAACCCGAGGTCGCCGCGCGCGTCCACAACGCCTGGCTGCGCGCCATCGAGGACGGCATCCACACCGCCGACATCCACCAGGCCGAAGGGGATGCGCGGCCGGTTGGGACCCGCGCGTTCGCCGACGCCGTCATCGCCCGCCTCGGTCAGGAACCAGCGCGCCTGGCGCCAGCGGCGTATGCCGTGGGACCCGAGCGCGACGCACCGGCCGCGCAACGGGTGGCGCCACTCACCGCGCGCCCCACCCCACACAAGGAGTTGGTCGGCGTCGACATCTTCCTCGACTGGTCGGCTGGGACGCCCGACGGGTTGGCGGCGGCCCTCCAGACGGTCGAGCCTGTAGGTCTCGGCCTGGTGATGATCACCAACCGCGGCGTGAAGGTGTGGCCCGACGGGTTCCCCGAGACCTTCTGCACTCACCATTGGCGCTGCCGCTACATGGCGTCGGACGGTCACAGCGCGGTACGGTACGAGGCCATCATCGGGCTGTTGCAGCGGTTCGCGGCGGCCGGGTTCGACGCCATCAAGGTCGAAAATCTCTATACCTTCGACGGCGAGCCGGGCTTCTCCCTGGGCCAGGGGCAGTAGTCGATGCGCCCCGGGGTCATCAGGCCTGTCAGGCCCATCCCTACGCGGGCCGCGCGGCGGCCGTGACCACCAGGCACGGCAAGGAGCGGCTGCTCGCCCGGCCGCGCCGCGTTGCGCCTGGCCAACGCGGCGCGGGCCACACTCAGCGCGCGGTTAAGCTCGTCCACGGCGCCATAGGCTTCCACGCGCCCGTTGTCCTTGGCGATGCGTTCGCCGCCAGACAGCCCCGTCTCGCCAGCGTCGCCAGCCTTGGTAAAGACCTTCACCCTCGTTCTTGTCTCCTCTCAGTCAGGCTGTTACCATGTGCTGAGTATGCACGTCAGTCCATCTCGTCGAACGCCATGCCATCGCCGGCGTCGGTGTCGATCTGTCACCCTACGCCATCACCGAGGCGCGCGCCCGCGCGACCCGCCGCGTCCCGGCCGCCGACCTGGCGTTGCACGAGATGGACATGGCCGACTTCGACGCCGGCGCAGAGGCGTGGGACCTGGCCCTCTGCATGGGGTCGAGCGGCGCGTACAGCGGCTATCGAAGCGCGCTCAGGGCGTTGCACGCGCTCGTCCGCCCCGACGGGCACATCCTCCACCGATGCCTGGCGCGACGCCTACCTGCGCCATGGCCGCGCGACGTTGGGCTTCGGCCTCTACCTCTTCCACCGGCCATAGTCGTAGCCATCATCGTCTGCTACGGGAGGGATGACGCTGCCAAGGGTCCTGGCCTGGGGTTAGTATCCGTCGCTATCGTTCGGCTCGATCCGCTTGCGGCCCCGGTTGCAGGAGCGCCCTGCTGGCGACCGCTCGGCGGCGCACCTCCACGGATGGATGCCGCTCCACGAGCATCAGCAGCCGCCACGACGAGCTCGACCGCCGCTCTGATGTTGTCCTCGCCGACAAGCGCCTCGAGCGCGCGACTCGTAAGGTCCGTATCGCACCATTCGCCACCGTCGTCCCTGATGCTGCCCAGTTGGGTGGCAAGCTCGATCCACTCAACGGTCATTCGCACGACCCACCGACCGCAGTCGGCCGGTGGTTTGCCATGCGACACATGCGGACTGGCCCCGACTGGCTGCGGCCAGTCCCGGTCCAGCCGGGCAGTCGCAGGCTCCTCATTACTCATCCCCATGGACCGGTAAGTCACTGCCTTCAAGCATGGGCTGATAATACACCCGTTCTCGCGTCCGTGGGGCCGGTTCCTCCGACAGGGCCACACCCTCCATGCGATGCAGGTAGCCGCGCACGTCGAGGCCCTCGACGGCCATGGTGGCGCGGGCCAGGTTGTAGTAGCGGCCTTCGCGCCACTCGGCGATGGGATCGGGCGAGTAGCGCAACAGCTCGTCGTAGGGCAGCGTATAGATTGCGCGCCCCGCCAGCACCTGCATCGTGGTCGAGACGGCCCGGGCGCCCGGCTGGCGCAGCAGGTGGTCCAGGTTGCGGAAGCCGCGCGTCTTGGCGATGCGCCAGGGGATGAAGCGCAGCAGCACCACCACCAGCGGCGCGCCGCCGATGCTCACGCCGAGCACCGTGGCGAGGCGCTGGATGGCGTCCAGGTCGGCCTGGCCCTGCGCGATGATGCCGCCGGGGATGCCGGAGAGCGAGCCAAGGGCGTCGTGCAGGTTGGACCCCACGACGGGCAGGCCGGCAACGCTCCCCTGTAGGTTCGACAGGCCGATGCCCAGTTGCTGGCCCGTTGCGACGATGCCGTTGGCGATGACGGCGAGCAACATCACGGCGTCGTAGACGTGGACGCCCAGCCAGACGCAGGCCGCCACCCACAGCAGGGCCAGGGTGTCGGCCAGGATGTATCCCAGGCGGGGAACCGGAAGATCTGGATAGAACTTGATCATGCGCATCATTGCTCACGTCCTGCGTTAAGTGACGAGTGGCTAGTGGTTAGTGACGAGTGAGGCGCCTCGTTCTACGCGTTCGATGAGACGCCGTCAGTTCCGGCGTCAGACGTGGCGGGTCCATGCGCACGGCTGTCGGCGGTTCCGGTCCCACTGGTCACAGCGGCGTCGGCGTCGTCCTTACTGTGACTTTGAGAGGCGTCGCCGGGTTGCGGCGTCGGGCTGCCGACCAGCAGCAACTCGTACGCCTTGATCAGGACGAAGAGGTAGGTCAGGCCGACGATCTCGCCGGCGATGACATCGCTCGACCAGTGGTGGCCGAGGTAGACGCGCGACGGCGCAACCGAGACGATCAGTCCGGCGCATAACGTCTGGATGGCCTTGCGCAATAATGATGGGGGCATGGTGCGGCACATCAGATAGAACAGGTAGCCATAGAACGAGGCGTAGTGCGAACAGTGCCCGCTGGGGAAGCTATTGTCGCGGAACTGGAAGATGGCCCGCATGTACATAGGATCAGGGCGCGGCCGTCCCACCAGGACCTTGATCACGCCCGTGGTCGCGCCCGCGCCCATGGTCAGCATCGTGAACAGCGACTCGCGGCGGTGGCCCAGCGCCCACAGGTCGAGCGAGGTGCACACGGTCAGCACGTGCTGCAGCGGAGCGAAGCCCGGCATACTGATGACGGTCATGGCCCGCGTGACGGCGCGCGACTGGCGGCGCTGGAGCAGGCGCGTGGCGGCGACATCCAGCTGGCTGGGCAGGGGCCGCAGCGCCACACGCGAGAGCAGGAACAGCCCGGTCGCGCCTCCCCCCAGCGCCGCGGACGTCAGCGCGTTAGCGGCCACGACGCTCCTCCGCCTGGCAACCGCGGTCGGAGAGAGAGACGCCGCGGGAGGGCGCTCCGCGTCCCACGCGGGCATAGGGACGGCCAGGGATTCGAACTCGGCGCGCAACCAGCGCACGCCTCGCTCGGCAACCCTGGACCAACGCTGTCCGCCCGCGGACTCTGTGCGGCCCGCGCGCGACCGCGACTCAAGATAGATAGGTGACTGCGACATCGTACCTAAAAGCTACCACAAATGGAGCGATGAGTGGCGAGTGGGTCGTGACGAGTGACAGTGACTAGCCACGACCCACGTCCACGCTCGGCGTCGTGACCCGCGACGGAGGCGGCGGGAGGGGCAGGAACGGCGCGGGCGCGTAGCTAACCACACAGGTCGGCCGGATGGATCGCGACCGCGGCGGTATGCAGCAGTATGCGGCGCCCGCATGCCCGCATCGTGTCTCGCGCGCATTGCGCGCAAACCTGCGATGATGGTAGGGCTAGCCCAACCGTTCCAGTAGCCCTCGTCACGCATCCTCGAACGGTCACATGTCCGGTGATGATAGGTTATGGATAGTGCCTGCCATAGATGCCGTTGCTCTCGACAACGTTTTGCTCGCCTTCGTCGTCCTGGCCTGGATCAATAGTGGAAACGGCTGGGTGCGCCGGCGCCGCGCGGGCCGCGCCCTGCTGGATCTGAGGCGTCCGCCTCGCGCCCTGCTCGTCGCCCTGTTCCAGGGGATCAGCGGGGCGGCCGCGCTCAAGATCGCCATCGACCTGCAACACCCCGGCCTGGGCGCCGCGGCGGTCAGCCTGATCGTGTTTGCCCTGCCCGAGACGCTGCGCTCGCGCGCGCGCATCTACGAGCGCGGCGTCGCCGTGGGGCCGTGGTCGTTCTACCCCTGGGAGCGCATCACCGCCTATGATATGGACGCGCGCTCGCGGCGCCTCAAGAGCAGCCTGACGCTGACCGTGCGTACGGTCCCCTTCCTGCCCGTGCTGTCGTCCGTCTCGCTGCTCTGCCCCAAGCGCCACCGCGACCTGATGACGCGCCTGCTGATCTACCACGTCGGCAACCGCTTGGTGGCGCACATCCCCGGCCAACCGCGCCCGCACGCCGCCGGCGCGGCGGCCCGGCCGCACCGCCGCGAACACGACACCAACGCCAACCCGCAGCCGAGCGCCGCGCCGCTGTCGCCACAACTGCTTGAAGGCGCTGGTTCGGCGTCGCCGGGAGAGTCGTGACGTGCATAGAGGTCGCGGATGCACGCCAAAGTATCATGTAGTATGTACTAAAGGCATGGATGCGGATGCTTCGATCGGGCGTTCGGACCACTAGTTCCGCGCTCGATAGTATCGGCCCGGATGTCATCGGAGGGTTGGAATAGTGATAACCGATACCGTGAAGCCTTTGAGTGCAATAAACACCGCATTCGATAACTATGGAATCGTCCAGCGCGCCGAAACGCTGAACTATCGTGGCTTGCGCGATGTGTCGCAGTACCTGCGCCCGTTCGAAGTGCTCGTAGGGGCAAACGCGTCCGGTAAGTCTACATTCATCGACGTGTTCGCCCTGGTGCGGGATTTCATCTATGATGACCTCGATGGGGCGGTTTTAATCGGTTACGGTACCAGGGTGGCTGGCGGCCGTGCCAGGTCGCTCGACGAATTAATCTTTGATGGCCGTGCGGATCGCTTCGAGCTAGCTCTGGAATTGACCGTTCCAAGTCGCTTAATTCAGCCCCATGATATCAACGGGACCGAGTATGTTTACGACATCGCTCGGTATGAGCTGGCAATCGGTACGGCAGATAGCGGAGAATTGGATGTCCAGGCGGAACGGCTATGGCTTATCGACAGTCGTCGCCGTGTATATTCCGCACCAGGTGAGCACAGCGATCATTCCACCGAGTTCCCAATTGAACAATCGCCGCGTCGTACACTGCTACACGGTGCTGCGATAACAATCGACTTCGATAAGGAAGACTTTGGGGTTGGTCAGACGGAGGATTATTGGCGCCCCGTCGCTGTACAGAGCATAACGACCAGGGGCAACGCGACCTACTTCCCCGAGGTTGGCAATCGTTCCGATTCTTACTGTGTAGGAGTACGTCGTTCGATTCTGAGCACGTTACCGGAAGACCCGGAACGGTTTCCGATCGCTATCTGGGTCCGTGACGTGTTGCGCGATGGTATCCGCGTGCTGGCGCTCGACAGCGCGGTGATGCGCCGTCCGGTTAGCCCCTCGGCGGGGCGAGAGTTCAGCGTTGATGGAGCCAACCTGCCGCTTGTGATCCAGGACCTGGAGAAACAGCACCACAGAAGTTACAAGGATTGGATAGAGCACGTGAAGACGATCCTGCCCGAGATCGAAAGGGTTCACGTGCGAGAGCGGTCCTCGGACCGTTTCCGCTATCTGGCCATCGAGTATAGCCACATGGCGAGGCAGGTCCCGTCCTGGCTGGTCTCGGACGGAACGCTACGGGTGCTTGCCCTGACGTTGCTGGCGTATCTACCCGAACAGCCGCGCATTTACCTGATAGAAGAACCGGAGAACGGCATTCATCCGAGAGCGATTGAAGGAGTTTTCCAGTCGCTGTCGTCGGTTTATGACGGTCAGGTATTGGTAGCGACACATTCGCCGCTCTTCCTATCTCTGGCTGAGCCAGCGCACATCCTTTGCTTCGGACGGACCGCGTCGGGTGCGGTGGATATCGTAAGCGGCGACCGGCATCCCGCCCTCAAGCATTGGCACGGTCAGACCGATCTCCAAACGCTCTACGCGGCCGGCGTCCTTGGATGACCAAGGATCTCGTCGTCCTCGTGGCCGACGCGCAGCAGGAGACAGTCGTCAACACGCTGCTGCAGGAGCGGCGTCAATCGCTAGAAATAAGGGCCATCACCTTTGACATAGAGAAACATCCGGGAAAGGATTCGGGTGTGTATAGTAGGGGTGCTGAATACTGCAAGGATGGTTTGCGACGGAACCGTAGCTCGATTGTCTCCACGTGGCGCACGCCTCGCACACCGATCTGTCACTTGTCGCGAACAACACATCAATAGGGAGCACACAATAACGCGCGTCTTGTGTCTCCATGGACTTAAATAATCCACTCCACGGCGTGGGCCTCGGTGGGGTCGGGCGCATCGAGGTGCGCGGCGAAGCGGTGGATGACCGCCTCGGGGACCTGCGCGTGGCCGGCGCGCTCGCGGTTGCGCCGCAGCACCTTCTCTGGCGGCGCCTCGACGTAGACGATGCGCACGCGGGCATGGTCGTCGACGAAGCGCGCCCGCAGCTGCCGCGTGAGGTTGGTGGCGTTCCAGGCGAAGGAGCGGCCCTCGCGCAAATAGACGCGCGCCCGCTCACGTGCTGCGGCCACGACCGCGCCCTGGTCGTCCCTGGGACCAACGTCCAGGTCGTGGCGCAGCGCGTCGAGCGAGACGACCGGCCAGTCGGGCAGGTGCGCCCTCAGCCAACTGTCCTTGCCCGCGCCAGGCAGCCCGACCATCAGCACAACCTCGTAGCGCGTGTCGTCGTAGGGATCGTAGGTCGGGTCCGCCTCTTGACCCTGGCTCTTGTGAAAATAGGTGAAGCGGCTCAGGCCCGAGGGGAAGGCATAGAGGCGGTCGAGGCAGCCGTGCTCGCGGCAGTAGTCGCGGAACAGGTCAACGCGCGCCAGCCGCACGCCGCGTCGGGGTCGGGCACGCGCAACGCGCGGTTGCTCTTGAGGCCGGTGGCAATCAGGAAGCCCCGGTCGCGCGCCGCTTTCCAGAAGCTCTTGGCTCCGTACCAGCTAGCGAACAGGACAGGAGTCAGGTCCCCGCCACGGGCGCGAAGGTACAGCCCCTACGCCAACATCCAGCGCCGCCTCCAGGAGACCGTCGGCGCCACATTCCGGGGATAAGCCCTCGCCCCCGGCCCATACGGATCCGTCTCTCGGCTCCGCGGAGCCAACAGCCAACAGCCCAACCGGCTCTCTCGACTGCGGGAGAGGGGAGTAGGGCAGCGCGTCCGCCACGTCGTACCTACTGGGATGGTTAGCTCTCCGTGCGCTGCCAGCCGGCCTGCGCCCCCGACGCGGTGGGGGGGTGATCTTCTCCACGCTTCTCTGTGGGGGAGAGCACCCTTTTTCTAGATGCATGAGAGCAGGGTATAATAAGCCAAAAGTCGCGGTCTCACTCATCGACTTGATGATACGGAAGGCATGCTTCATGGACGTTTTGCATGGAAAGGTCTTCACTGGAATAGGGGACTATGCGCGGTGGATTGAGATGTACCAGGAGCACTACAGGGCCAAAACGGGCATGTCCTTGTTCCCCGGAACCCTGAATCTGCAGCTCGACCAGCCCTATGAACTGCCCATTGGCAAGGTCATTCGTCTGGAGGGAGCGGAGTATGGCTCACGGGTATCTGTCAGTATCCTGCCCGTTCGCCTCTTTGGCCGGCCAGCATTCGTGCTGCGGCCCGACCTCCCGCGGGGGGCGTCGGCGGAGGACGCCGCGGACCGCCTCTCCACCCTCGAGATAGCGACCGACGTCAAGCTGCGCGACGCCGACGGGCTCGCGGACGGCGACGAGGTCGAGATCTCCGTTATCTAGCGCGCCCGATGGCGGCAACGAGCGTCGATGCGCTTTATCACACCTACCTGGATGAACTCAGAGCGGAAGGATTGTTGTGATGTCATGTCATCGGCCATTTTCGGAGTTGCGTGCCAAGATCGTGGCCGACCCGGAACGAGCCGCGCGGCTCGCGGAGGCGGAGCGGCAAGCGGACGCCGAGCAAGCCGCTTATGACCGTCTCCTGGCCGATGTCCGCCGCGCCAACGCTCTCACCCAGGAGCAGCTCGATCGTGCTATGGGTCTGTCACACACGCAGCTTGCCCTTATGATCCATCAGGCCGACCTCTATCTGTCCACTCTTCAGAGCTACCTGATGGCCATGGGTGGGGACCTGGAGTTGATTGCGCGGTTCGGAGATATGCGCCTCCCGCTTGTTATCGCCGACGACCTTGCAGTTGAGGCCATGACCATAGATGACGTAGATGCCGGCGGGGAGCACGTCCCGGTAGCTGCCCGCGAGGCATCGTAAGCACTCATCGTAGGGGAACCATATTGTCCGCGTCGAGCAAAGATTACGCCAGGCTGTTCGCGCATCTGCATACAAACAGGAACGCACAACGGTGGTCCGCGGAGACGATGTACCGCGCGCCGCACAAGCCCTTCTTGCTCCTCGCCATCATGGACCTTATCGCACAAGGTGTCATCTCGAACCGCTTGATCAGGCTCGACACCGATCTGGTCGATGCGTTCGAGTTGTACTGGACGAAGGTTATCGGCCGGCCAAGTCACGGCAAGATCGCCTTGCCGTTCTACCACCTGCACAGCGACAGCTTCTGGCATCTCGTCCCCGTGCATGGTATGGAGCAGGCCCTTGCCGCAACCAGGTCTGTCGATAGTATCGTCGGGTTACGCCGCCTCGTCCTCGGCTCCACGCTCGACGAGGACTTATTTGCCCTGCTTGTCGACGCGCGTCGGCGCGATGAACTGCGCCGTATCCTGGTTGAGACTTACTTCGCGCCAGAGGTGCGGCCCCATGTCGTTGAGGCGAGTCATATCACCGCCGAGTCGTTCGAATACAGCCGTGAGTTGCTGCAGCGGTCGCGCGGCAGGTTCACGATACGCGAGGTCCCGGAGGCCGACGAGCAGTACCGCACCGAGTCGCGCTCGACGGCCTTCCGCCGCGTGATCGTGGAGGCGTACAGCCACATGTGCGCCCTGTGCGGCGTTCGGCTGCAGACGCCGGAAGGACACACAGCTGTGGCGGCGGCGCACATCGTCCCCTGGAGCGTCAGCCACAACGACGATCCACGTAATGGCCTGGCCCTGTGCGGCTTGCACCATTGGGCCTTCGACGAGGGATTGATCACGGTCGCGCCGGATTGTCGCGTCGTGGTCTCGACGATCGTCCCGCGCGATGATAGCGCCGCCACGCCCTTGCTGGCTCTGGCTTCTTCCCCGTTGCGCCAGCCCGCCGATCACGCGTTGCACCCCGCCGACGAAGCCTGCGCGTGGCATCGCAAGAAGATCTTCCGCGCGTAGCACGGCACGTCTTACCTGGTACGCGGCGGCGGACGCTGCCGGCCGCCTCTTCGTTTTATTGTTCCACGGCTCGGTGTTCGTGGATACGATGCGCCCGTGGCGCCCGCAGTGACTATGTGGATACACCAACCGGACATATGCGGGGAGGCATGGCAGCCCGCTACGCGTTCTCCATTAGCCACGCGGCGATCCCCGCGTTGAGGTCGCGCAGCAGTTCGTCCACACTCCTGTAGTGCTCCTTGCCTTCCCACACCACCCCGCCCTCGTCGAGCGCCCGCGCCAGGGAGCGCGTATCGTCGTTGCGCCCGAGTTCGACCCATCCGTCGCCCATGATCCAGCGCGCCAGTTGTGGGTACGCCGCCGCGAAGGACGGGGCCTCAGGGCGCTCGGGTCGTCCACTGACGAGGTCTGGGAGCGCCTCAGGCGGTACCAACACGCGGATAGAGCGCGCCTGTCCCGGCGTTCTGGCGATCAATCCGCGCCGCGCCAGCATGTCCACCATCTGATGGGCCGAGGGGGGCGATACGTCGAAATGGGTCGCCAGCTCGGCTTCAGAGGGTGGGCGGCCGTGCCGCCGCGTGTAGGTATGGATGTAGGCGAGATACTGCCCCTGTCGGCGTGTAAAAGGATCACTCATCCTCGCCCCTACCCTCGTCCGGCCCACATGTGTCCCGGCTCGTGGCGCCAACCACCATCGTTCCCTTCTGGACGCCGGTGTTCGTCACGGCAGACCGGCCGACTCATCGGAAGGTGACGGAGGGTTGTACCACCCCTGTCGCAACAATTCCGTGCGCAGTAACACGCGCTGCTCGTCATTGAACCGCAAGAGGAGGACGGTACCCCGACCAATCGGTGTCAGCGGGATAATCTCGGTGTCCGCGAGTGCGAAGTGGGCGCTCCATCGCTCCGAGCGCGGGTTGAAGAGCGCGACCAGGTCCCCCGTCCGCGGGTCGCGCGTGGCGATATTCGGCCCCTTAAAGCGATTGCACCGGAAGCAGGCGTACGCCAGATTGTCGAGCGTGGTGGATCGCCCGTGCTGCTCTCCGATGATGTGATCCGGCTCGTGGGGCGCCAGCGTCGCCCCGTCGGACAGGCCACAATACTCGCAGCAGTGCCGGGCCCGCTCCGCGACCGTACAGCGCATTGCTGCAGAGATCGTGCTCACCCTCAGTCAACAAAGGCTGATGCGCCCTGGATCCGGGCCCGGATCAGGGACAGGATGTCGTCGAGCAAGACCATTTGGTCGAGCTCCCTTTCTTCCTCGGTGCTCAGCATGCCGGCTGCATTGCGGTCGAGCAAGGTGCGGATGCGCTCATGAGCGGGTGGCGAGAGGTGAAAGGCCGCGATGGCCACGCGTGAGGGCGCGCCGGCAAAGAACTCGACCACCTCGCTCACGGGGCTAGGGACACTCGGACTGATCATAGAACAAGGTCTTTCTCCTGCACGACGAGATTATCCTCAGTAGTATACATGGCGTCTTGATGGCTGCGACGTGAGGGCATTGTACCTGCAGCCGTCACGTTGGTCCCGTCCCCGTTCGTCATGGCCACGTCCATGCGCCGCACGATCTCCCCCAGGAGGGCGCGTGACGTCCCCATGTTCAGACGCACGAAGCCCGCCCCCTGCGGGCCGAAATCGAGGCCGCGGCTGAGCGCGACCCGGTCCCGCGTGAGGAAGGACGCCGCCGGGTCGGCGCCCAGGCCGAGCCCCCGCGCAATCCAGCCACGCGAGATAGCTGGCCTCCGGCGGGATGTAGCCCACGGCCGGCAGCTGGGCGGCGAGCAGGTTTGTGAGCAAGCGGCGATTGCGGTCGAGATGGGCGAGGAGGTCAGTGAGTCAGGGCTGTCCCTCGCGGAAGGCCGCGATTGCCGCCAGCACGCCCAGATGACCCGCCCGCGTCTGGACCTCGGCCGGCAGCGTGGCCAGCCGCGCGCGCATCTCCGCCGAGCCAGCCACCACCACGGCGCACTTCAACCCCGCCACGTTCCACGCCTTGGCCGCCGAGATCACGGTCGCCGCCCGGGGGACGACATTCTCGCCGAGCGACACGAAGGGCGTGTGCGTCGCCCCGGCCAGCGTCAGCGGCGCGTGGTTCTCGTCGGAAACGACCACGACGCCGTAGCGCCGAGCGAGCACGGCTACCCTCTCCAGATCGGCGTGGCTGAAGACGCGGCCGGTGGGGTTGTGCGGGTTGCACAAGAGGTACGCGCGCCCCGGCCCGGAACGCGCGCTCCAGCGCGTCGAAGTCCAGTTCCCACCCTTGCGCGGTGCGCTGCAGTGGGACGTCGACGACCCGCCGCCCATACTCGGCGATGGTCGGGGCGAACGGCGGGTAGGCCGGGGTGTTGATGACGACTCCGCTGCCCGGCGGGGTGGTCAGGCGCAGGACCTCGGCCTGGCCGACCGTCACATCCGACACGAGGACCACTCTGTCGGGATCGACCGTCCAGTCGAACCAGGCGCGCGCGAAGTCGGCGAAGGCGTCGGCGAACCCCACCGGGTGCGCGTAGCCGGTGTCGCCGCGCTCGATGGCGTCGATCAGCGCCCGCTTGATGGGCTCCGCCAGCGCGCCGTCCATCTCGGCCACGAAGGCCGGCAGGACATCGGCGGGGTAGGTGGCTCACTTCTCACTGCGCCGCGTGCGCAACTGGGCTAGCGAACAGTCGTCGAACGGGTCAGCCACCTCACTCACCTTCTCCATCGTCACCCCTACCTCCGTCCGGCCCAGGTGCGTCCCTCCTCATGTTGAGGGGTCCCGTCGCCCTTCTACTCTACTTCTTTCCCACGCCCTTGAAGAACGTGTAGCAGAACACGCCGTCCGCCTCGGTCGTGCGGTGGAGGGCACAGACGCCCGTATCAAACGTCTCCGGCGCGATCAGACCTGCCGCGAGTGCGGGCGCGCGCACGCCCTCGATCATCGCGGTGAACGTCCGTCGCGTGAAACCATCGACCAGGTCAGGTCGGCTGGCATCGACATACACCATCCGGGGAGAGACGAGGACCGCGTCGAATCCCGCCGCGA
>JAABUX010003163.1_pt1 | contig 22150 bp, 18 predicted proteins | sample 5561851 | NCBI WGS metagenome assembly JAABUX01 (sample SAMN10711883, study PRJNA513361) | rock metagenome | isolation source: Antarctica rocks | place: Antarctica: Victoria Land, Richard Nunatak red sandstone | collected 2016-01-03 | reverse complement strand
CGCACGACGAGCGCATCGTGCTCTACGCGAAGAGTCCGCCGCCGCCGGATCTGGAGCTCGATGCGTCGCTCCAATGGCGAACGATGCCGGCGTCGCTCTGGCTGCCGCTGGCCGTGCCGCGCGCTTTGCGCGCCGGGCGCGTCGATCTGTTCCATGGCACGAACCACATGGCGCCTCCTCTGACGACCGTCCCCACGGTCATGACCGTGCATGACCTGTCCGCGCTGACACGGCCACGGTTTCATACATGGCGCAACAGACTGCTCACGGTCCCACAGATGCTGCTCTCGATCCATCAGGCCAGGCGTCTGATCGCCGACTCACATTTCACTGCGCGGGAGTTGGCGCGCGTGCCGGGGATCGACCCGGCGCGTATCCGCGTGATCCCCCTGGCGCCGAACTCGAGTCTGGCGCCCGCCACGCCTACTGCCGTGGCTGATCTCGGTCGGCGGTTGAATTTGCCGCCGATCTTTTTCCTGTTCCTTGGAGGGCTGGGAGCGAACAAAAACGTTCTGACGCTGTTGCGAGCTTTGGAGGCGTTGCGCGCGAGCGGGGACGACCGTGCGCATCTGGTGATCGCCGGCGCGCCCGGATCGCACGAGGCGGACGTGCATCGGGAGGTGCAGCGGCTAAGGATCGAGGACATTGTCCACTTTCTCGGCTACGTGCAGGCGGGTGACCTACCCGCGCTCTTCGGAGCGGCCACCGCCTTCGTCTTTCCCTCGTTGTTTGAGGGGTTCGGGTTACCGCCGCTTGAGGCGATGGCCTGCGGAGCCCCGGTGATCTGCTCGCATGCCGCGTCGCTGCCCGAGGTCGTGGGCGACGCCGCGATCTTAGTCGACCCCCTCTCCCAGGATGAGTTGGTCCGGGCCATGCGCCGGGTGCTGGACAGCGCGGAGCTGCGCGCCCGTCTGCGCTTCGCGGGGCTCGCGCGCAGCGCGCAATTCACGCTCGAGCGTATGACGCGCCAGACCCTTGAGGTATACCACGAGGCCCTGGACAACCGATGACAGCGTCTCGACCGTACGACGCGCCGGCGCGCGTCGCCATCGACGTGACCACGGCGCTAACGCAGCGCGCCGGCGTCGGCCGCTACACACGCGAGTTAGCCGAAGCACTGTTGCGGCGGCAGGGGGGGCCGGACGCAGTTGAGGTTCGGCCCTTCTTCGTGGCGCCGCGCGCCGACTATCCGCTAGCCAGCGGAGTAGAGGTGTCCCAACTACAACGTGGTATCCGCTCCTGGCGCCTGGAGATGCTGGCGCGACAGTTGACCGGACGAGCGGCGCGCGGACCCTGGGACGGCGCGCACCTCTACCATGCCCCGGACGTGGTCTTCCCACCAGTGCAGGGGATGCCGGTGGTGGCTACGGTGCATGATCTGTCGTACGTCGTCTATCCGCGCTACCACGCCCGGCTCAACGGCGCGTATCTGCGGGTCATGACGCCGCTGATCGCGCGCCGCGCTCGCGCGATTATCGCCGTCTCCGAGGCGACGGGGCAGGATCTGATCGAGCGATTGGGCGTCTCGGCCCGCCGCGTCCACGTGGTGTACTCGGGCATCTCTCCGCTCTTCACGCGCCGGCCCTCGGACGAACGGATTGCCGCGTCGCGGCAAAAGTATGGGCTGGAGGAGGGGTTTATCCTGTCGGTCGGGACGCTGGAGCCGCGCAAGAATCTGTCCGCCGTCCTGCGCGCGTACCGCCTGCTGCGTGAGCGTCTCGGCGACGCCCCTGCGCTGGCACTGGTGGGCGGCGCCGGCTGGGGTCTTAGCGAACAACAGCTGTTGGGGAGCGCGCAGTCTACGCGCGTCCGTCGCTTGGGCTACGTGCCCGACGAGGATCTGGCGGCGCTGTACGCCTCCTGCGATGCCTTTGTCTATCCGTCGCTCTACGAGGGCTGGGGCTTGCCGGTGGCCGAGGCGCTATCCCTGGGCGCGCCGACGATCACCTCGACCGTTTCATCGCTACCGGAGGTCGCGGGCGAGGCGGCGCTGCTGGTCGATCCCGGCAGCGTCGAGGCCATCGCGGCGGCGCTGGAGCGCGTGCTGACCGACAGCGCGGAAGCGCAGCGCCTGCGCCGGGGTGGCCCGATTCAAGTGGCGCGCTTCACCACGGCGAGGTGGGTCGAAGGCACGGTGGCCGTCTACCGCCAGGCGCTGGGCTAACCCTTACCCCCGACCCACAACCCATAGCTGCCGACGTAAACCGTTAGCTATGCTTGCGCCGCTTCCAGGTCCCCGTCGTCATCGTCGGCGTCATCCTGTTCCTGGACCAGTTCGTAGAGCGGCGCGTCGGGCTTCATGCGGTCGGTGTAGAGGATGCCGTCGAGGTGGTCGAGTTCGTGCTGGACGCAGCGCGCCAGCAGGCCCTCGGCCGCGACGACATGCGAGCGTCCGCGCCGGTCCAGGCCGCGCACCGTGACCCGCAGGTGACGCCCAACCTCGCCGACGTAGCCGGGCAGGCTGAGGCAGCCCTCATCACCTATCTCCATTTCTGACGAGACGTCGACGATCTCGGGGTTGACAAACATGTAGACCTGCTCGTCCAGCTCGGCCACGAAGATGCGACGCGCGTCGCCGATCTGCGGCGCGGCCAGGCCAACGCCGTCGGCCTCGCGCATGGTCTCGATCATGTCGTCGATCAAGCGCCGGATGGCGCGGTCGACCCGCTCCACCGGCGCGGCCCGTTTGCGCAGGATAGGATCGCCGAAAAGATGGATAGGGAGGATGGACATAGTACACAGTATACCTGGCACGAGACGTGCTAACTCAAGCGTCGTAGCCCATCAGCCAGGCAGACCTCGCGGCCCATTGACGGCGTCATAACCGGACTGTTACTCTTAACCAGGAACGGTCTGGCGATGGCCCATGACCTGATCGGCGGTAGAGACACAATGAGCGAAGAGAGGGATGATGCAAAAGGGGCGCGTGCTGTGAGCATGCCACGTTGGCTACACCTTGGCATGAGTATCAAGCGATGGCTCGTTCTGTTAGCAATCGGCATTACCCTGCTCAGCCTGAGCGCCGGCTATTTCCTCAAGGCGGTTTACGAGACGGGGTTCAAGTTCCCCGGGGTAATCTACTACCTAACCCTGCAGTTCCTGCCGCGCGAGTGGCGTGGGTTCCTCTTCCTGTCCGTCGGCGCTATCTTGACCGCCGTGGCCCTGTTGCGCCTTAACCGTAGTGTCATCAACGCCCTGCTGCCCCGCGGCAATGCGCGTGTGGTGGACCTGCTCTACCAGAAGCGCCAGTTGCGGCGCGGCCCGCGCATCGTGGCTATCGGCGGCGGGACGGGCCTGTCCGTGCTGCTCTCGGGCCTCAAACACCACACGGGCAACCTGACGGCAATCGTCACGGTGGCCGACGACGGCGGCAGCTCCGGGCGGCTGCGCCGCGAGATGCATATCCTGCCGCCAGGCGACTTCCGGCAGTGCATCACCGCGCTGGCCGACGTGCAGCCGCTGATGAACGAATTGCTGCAGTATCGCTTCCGCGAGGGTTCGGGCCTTGAGGGCCACAACCTGGGCAACCTGATGATGGCGGCGATGGCTGACATCAAGGGAAACTTCGAGTTGGGCCTGCGCGAGATGGGGCGCGTGCTCGCCGTGCAAGGGCAGATCCTGCCCTCGACGCTCGAAGACGTCACGCTGGTCGCCGAGTTGCGCGATAAGTCGCGCGTCGACGGCGAGTCGAACATGCACCGGGACCATGCCTCGGGCGACGTCGATCTGGAGGGACGCTCGCCCATCGAGCGCGTCTTCCTCAAGCCGGCCCATGCCGTGGGCTACCCCGAGGCGGTGCAGGCTATCCTGGACGCCGATATCGTGGTGGTGGGACCCGGCAGCCTCTACACCAGCGTGCTGCCCAACCTGTTGGTCAAGGACATCGCGCGGGCGCTGCAGGCCTCGTCGGCCTATAAGGTCTTCGTCTGCAACGTGGCGACCGAGCCGGGCGAGACGGACCAGTACCGCGCGGAGGACTTCCTGGCCGCCGTGGAGCGGCACCTGGGCTATCACCCCTTCGACGCCATCATTACCAACACGCGCTTGGACGCGGTGCAGCCTCCGTACTGGCATAGCGATGTCGTGGCCTCCGAGTGGCGCGACGAGCACGGCGCGGAGTTGATCACGGCCGACGTGGTCGACCCGGACAACGCGGTGCGCCATGACACGGCCAAGCTGGCCCGCACCGTGATGCGCTCCTGGGTGCGCCACGCGCGCGCGTCGCGACGCTCGTCCAACGCGCGCCTGGTCGTCGCCAGCGGCGAGTAGGGGCGTATCGCATACGCCCGAGTGAGGAGGCGCGGTGGTGGCGGGGTCGGAGCAGGAAGAAGCGGCGGCAGCTGGAGCGTCTGAGAACGATCCGACATGCCTGTTCTGCGGTATCGTGGCCGGGCGCATCCCGGCGGCAATCGTGCATAGTGACGACGAGACCGTGGCGTTCCGCGACGTGAATCCGCAGGCGCCCACGCATGTGCTGGTCATCCCGCGTCGGCACGTGCCCAACGCCTCTGCTGTCGAGGCGACGACCGGCGTCTGGACCGCGCTGATGACCACGGCGGCGCGCATCGCGCGGGCGGAGGGGCTGGGGGAGGATGGCTATCGTCTGGTCATCAATACCGGCCCCGCCGCCGGTCAGAGCGTGGCGCACCTGCACGTCCATGTGCTTGGCGGACGCGCCCTGTCATGGCCTCCAGGGTAGCAGCCTCGTTGTCGGAAGACTCCGGGCGCGAGGAGCCCAGCGACGCCAGCAGCGACCACAGGCACGACGGATGCGGCGGCCCCGACGTGGCGCCGCCTCCGCTCACCGCCGGGACGGCCCTACCCATCGGCACTCTCTACGTGGTGGCCACGCCGATTGGCAATCTCGACGACATCACGCTGCGGGCGTTGCGCGTGTTGCGCGCGGTCTCCGTCGTCGCCGCCGAGGACGCGCGGCGCACGAGATCGCTGCTCGCGCGCCATGGTATCCCCGCGCGCTTGATGAGCTATCGCGAGGCCAACAGGGCGGCGGCGACCGCGGCGGTCCTGGAGACGCTGCGCACGGGCGCCGTCGCGCTCGTGTCCGACGCGGGGACGCCCTTGATCTCCGATCCAGGCGCCGAGTTGGTGCGGCGGGTCGTGGCGGAGGGGGGACGGGTCGAGGCGCTGCCGGGCGCCAACGCCGCGCTGACCGCACTGGTGGTGAGCGGGCTGCCGCCGGCGCCGTTCACCTTCGTCGGCTTCCTGTCGCGGCAACGCGGCGACCGCCGGGTCCAGTTGGCCGCGCTGGCGGACCGGCCCGACACCCTCGTGTTCTACGAAGCGCCACATCGCCTTCAGGAGACGTTGCTGGCCCTTCAAGATGCGCTCGGCGACCGCGCGGCCGCCGTTTGCCGCGAACTGACCAAAGTACACGAGGAGGTGCGCCGCGGCACGCTCGGCGAGCTGCGGGAGCACTTCGCCGCGACGGCGCCGCGCGGCGAGTTCACACTCGTCGTGGCCGGGGCCGACTCCGGCGCCGCGCATAAGGGCGCCGGCACGACCGATGCGGACATCGAGGCCCGGTTGCGGGCGGCGATGGAGTCCGGTGAGGACATGCGCGTCGCCGTCGCCGCGCTCGCCGCCGAAACCGGACAACCACGCCGCACGATCTACGCGCGGTGGCAGACCCTACGGTCCGCGGCGGCGACATCCGACAATGGCTGACCCGCGCCCGCGTCGCGGCCTGTGAAAGAGTGTGGGAGCCGGGATAAAGTAGCCTCCAACTCCGAGCCCTTCCTGGATAGCACGTATATGGCACAAAATGTAAGGAGTTGTGTCTATGTTCCAGGCAACGTCAGTCGTCGGACATGGCGTTAGCGCGCACAGGTCCTGGGAGCACCCGTGCTCCCAGGACCTGTGCGCGCTGATAAATTGTCATGCCACGTGGGTCAGCGGGCCGGCAAACAGAACTCTTTCCTCACTGGGAAGCGCCGTGGGGGGGAACGTTACGCCTGGCGCACGGCCTCGATGTGCAGCGAGACCTTGACCTTGTCGCCCACCATCACGCCACCGGTCTCCAGAACCTGGTTGAAGGTGAGCCCGTAGTCCCCGCGGTTGAGCGTCGTCTCGGCGGCGAAGCCGACGCGGCGGTTGCCGTAGGGGTCGGTAATCTGGCCCTCGTGGGTGACGTCGAGCGTCACGGGCTTGGTCACGTCGCGGATGGTGAGGTCGCCCGTGATGCGATAGTCGTCGCCCTCCACGTGCTCGACCTTACTGCTCTTGAAGGTTATATGGGGGTGCTGCTCGACGTGGAAGAAGTCGGGCGAGCGCAGGTGCCCGTCGCGGTTTGGCTCGTTGGTGCTAACCGAACTGACGTCGATGGTTGCCTCGACCGACCCTCCGGTGATGTCGGAGCCGTCGAACTGCAGTGTCCCGCTCAAGGCGCCGAAGCGGCCCTTGACCGTCGAGATCATCATGTGCTTGATACCGAACTCGGCGGACGAGTGGGCGGGATCGATGTTCCAGGTAGTCAGGCCGGTCGTGGCTGCTGCTGTCTCGGTTGTCATACGGATGTCCTCCTCCGTGATACGCTACCGTCCCGCGCAACAGTGGCGGGTTGGCTTGATAAACGACGCCGGAGGACGCATTGAGCCGGTAAACTCTTCTCTCCTACCGGCTTCGATGGAGGCTCCGGTTACTGTTAGTGTGCTCCAGGGCAGTATACTTTGTCAAGTAGTAGATGGTTTGCTACTTGCCGGACGTGGGAGGGAGTCCGAAATTACACCATATCCGTGTCACCGTTTAGTTGACCTCATCCAGACGGTGGTACACAAATTGCCCAGGTCTTAACGTGCTTGTTCGCGCACCTCGCAGGGTGGGCTATGCCTGGCAGTATAAGGAGTTGGACGACATGACTCAATCGTTCAGCGCGGATGGCGCGCTCGCGACGCCGGACAGCGCCGCGCGCCGGCGGGTCCTGGTCACGGGTGCGGCGGGACGCATCGGCTCGTACTTCGCGCGGCACGCGCCCGAGCGCTATGACCTGCGCTTGATGGTACGCGAGGGCGACGACCCGGAGCCGATCCGGGCGTGCGGGGATTTGGTCGCGGGCGACCTGGGAGATCTGGGCCGCATGAAAGAGCTGTGCCAGGGCGTGGACTCCGTCCTGCACCTGGCCGGCGACCCCGACCCCAATGCGACGTGGGGCAGCCTGCTCGATACCAACATCGTGGGGACCTACCATGCATTCGTGGCGGCCAAAGCGGCGGGTTGCCGCCGCGTCGTCTACGCCTCGTCGATCCACGCCGTCTCGGGCTACCCGCCCGACGTGCAGGTCAAGACGAGTGAGCCGGTCAACCCCGGCGACCTCTATGGCGTCTCCAAGTGCTTCGGCGAGGCGCTGGGGCGCTACATGGCCGAGCAGGAGGGGCTCTCGGTCATCGCGTTGCGCATCGGCGGCTTCCAGCCGCTGGAGGCGGCGCGGGGCGAGGAGGGCATCGCCCTGCTCGACGCCTTTGTGTCGCAGCGCGATCTGCATCAACTCATCGTGCGCTGCATCGACGTTGAGGACATCCGCTTCGCCATCCTGCACGGGCTCTCCGATAATCGCTTTAAGCGGCTGGACATCTCGGACGCGCGTGCCCTGGTCGGTTACGCGCCGCAAGACGACCTGGCGGCGGAGAACCCTCAATTGCGCGACCTCGACCTTGCCGGGACCGTGCGCGGGCACAGCCTCTCGTCCGATGGGCAGCAGTCGGGCCTGCGCGAGGACGTGTAGCAACGCGGGCTACTCCTTGGGTAGCCGGCTGATAGACAACATTGTTCGACTTATCCGCTCTTTTTGTCATGTGTGACGCGCAGTTACCCCGTATAGTAGAGACATGGATAGGCGTTCGGCGGGTGGGGGCCCCGCCGGGCGCCTTTCCTGTTTCCTATCATGGAGGCTATTGGGGAGGGGAAGCGTCCGCGTCGCGGACGCTTCCCCTCCCCAATGGCGTCGATGCAATGACCTTCGCCAACCCGACCTCTGGGCCACGACCCATGACAATCTCTGGGGGCTCCGGCCAGCGCGCCATCGCGGACCGGTGACGTATACTGCAAGAGTTGCAATGCAGATATTGCGATAACAACAAGAGGTTGCAGTCATAAACGAGTAGGAGAGGTGATCGTGAGCGTATCGCGACGTGCGTTGCTGCCTGGTGTTGCCGTCATCGGCGTCATCGTGTTCTCGTCCGTCCTTCCGGGACAGCGCGCCCGCGCCGCGGCGCGGGCGTCTACCCCGCCGGCTATTGGGGCCGGCGCGTGCGGCCTTAGCTTCCCGTCCTCTCATAACCTGCGCGTCATCGCGGTGTCTAGCGGCCCCGGCGTCGTTGTCACGGTGGCCTCCGGCGCGTACAGCTTCAATCTCTCGCGCTACACGAACTTCAACGACGTTGCGCGCCAGGCCACGGGCATCACGCCCCCGACGGGCGACAGCGTTGCGCCGTTCGCCTTCGGCCTCCCGGGCGGGCACTATTATAGCGGCCTCACCAACGTCGTGCGACAGGGGACGCAGGACCACGTCTGCTTGCGCGGCATCGCCTACCGCGACCTGGGCAACATCAACGCGGACAGGGTCCCGCCCGTGGCCGTCACGCTCGACGGCACGATCGGGACAAACTCGGCCCGCGTCGATCTCTACGTCGGCGCGACCCACTACTACGTTTACGGCCGGCCGCGCACGCGCTAAGTTTGACTATAAATGTCCTACCACTACTCATTGGTCATCCGGTGGGACGAGCGCGACAGCATCTCTGCGGCTATGGTCCCGGAGTTGCCAGGCTGCATCACGCACGGATCAACCTACGAGGAAGCGGTCCAACAGGCCCAGGATGCAATCACCAGCGTCGTCGAAACGCATATAGCCCTCGGTCGGCCGATTCCGCCGCCGCGCATTTTCGAGGACACCGATCTCCATATATAGCGCCGAAAAGTTGACGTAATGGCAGGCACAGATTCCACCGCTTTTGCCACAAAGGTTGCGCCGACGTGAACGCTCTGCCATAAAGGTGACTCCGGTGACCCCAACAACCAACCGTCCCTACGCTGGCGAGGACGATTATGCCCGGATGCGGGCTTTGCTAACGGCGAGCTCGGCGCTGGATGGCTCGGCGGTCTACTGCACGGTGGGCGACCTGGACTGGTGGCGCTACAACGACGAGCCCGAGGCTATCGCGCTGGCCCATCTCTGGTTCACTGGCGACCTGCTCGTCGGCGTCGCCTGGCCGAAGAATGATCAGGTCGATCTCCTGACCCACCCGCACCACCGCGACATCGAGGCGGGCATGGTGTCCTGGGCCGAACGCGCGCGGCGCGTAAGGGCCGGCGCTGGGGGCGGGGCGCTGCCGCTGCGGGCCTGGGCCTACGATGGTGACGCCCCGCGCACGGCGCTGCTGCAGGCACACGGCTACGTCCGCACGGCGACCCACTTCCGCTATCACAGCCGTCCCTTAGACACGCCCGTACCCGCGTCGCCTTTGCTGCCAGGCTACGCACTACGGTCCGTCATGGGGACAGCCGATATCGAGCCACGAGTGGCTGTCCACCGAGCAGTATTCGCGCCGTCGCGCATCAGCGCCGCGCGGTACCACCGCCTCATAGGCGCGCCAACGTATCGGGCCGATCTCGACCTCATCGTGGTGGCCCCGGATGGCACGTTCGCCGCCTTCTGTATCGTGTGGTTCGACGTTGCCAACCGGCTTGGTGTCTTCGAGCCGGTTGGCACGCACCCAGCGCATCGACGACGGGGCCTTGGCCGGGCGGTTCTGTACGAGGGACTGCGGCGCTTGCGGCGGCTTGGCGCGCGCACGGCCTACGTCAACAGTTATGGTGGGGACGAGGCTGCTGAGCGCCTCTATTCGTCGGTCGGCTTCCAACTCGTCGATTGCAACCATGCATGGGAGAAGCTGCTGTGAACGGCTCTGGCGACGAGTTAGTTCCGCAAGGGCTTGCCCGTGCTGAGCGTGTGCTGCATGCGCTGCTGCGTCCGCTCCGTGCCGGCCAGGCTCAGGAATGCCTCGCGCTCCAGGTCGAGCAGATACTGCTCGCTCAGCGGGGTCAGCAGGTCGGTCTCGCCGCCGGTGAGCACGTAGGCCAGTTTGGTGGCGACCAGCACGTCGTGGTCGCTGATCCGATTCGTCTTGCGCAGCCCGTCGAGCTGCTGCTCCAGCACCAGGCGGCCGGGCGCCCCTGGCAACCCGATGGTGGCCGGCTGCGGCGGGGTGTAGCCCGCCTCGGCCAGCGCGATGGCGTCCGCCTTGGCGTCGTAGAGCAGCCGCTCGCGGTCCAGGCTAATCCGATCCACCGCGCGCAGGAAGCCCATGGTGCGCGCCTCGGCCGCGCTGGTCCCCACTTTGGCGTAGGAGATCGTCTCGAAGGCCGTGCGCACCACCGGGAAAGGACCATGCTCCTTGACCGTCGCGTGTAGTCGCAGCAGCAACTCTTTGCAGCCGCCGCCGCCGGGGATCAGCCCCACGCCGCACTCCACCAGCCCAGCGTAGAACTCGGCCGCCGCGCGCGCCCGTGACGCGTGCATCACGACCTCGCAGCCGCCGCCCAGCGTGCGCCCCGCCCCGGCCACTACGACCGGGATCCTACTATACTTGACCGCCATGTTCGCGTCCTGGAAGCCCTTGGTCACGGCCGCGAGTTGATCCCAGGCCCCGGCCATCACGGCCATCAGGACCGCACCCAGGTTGGCGCCGACCGAGAAATCGGCCGCGTCGTTGCCGATGACGAGGCCGCGGTAGCGGTCCGCGGCGATGTCCAGCGCCTCGCGGGTCAGCTCCACGATGCTGTCGTCGATGCTGTTCATCTTGCTGTCGTACTGCAAGAGGGCCACGCCGTCGCCCATGTCCAGCAGCCGCGCGCTGGCATTCTGCTTGACAATCCGGCTGGCCTCGACCAACGAGGCGGCGGTCAAGTCGGCCGGCGTGGGCGGGAGCGGCGTGTAGGCCAGGGTGGCGGGCATCACCACGGTGCGTTGCCCGCCGGCCTGACCGTAGAAGGTGTCGTCGCCATGCTCCAGCATGCGCTCGAAGAGTTGTGGCACGGCGCGGCCGTCCTCGCGCAGCAGGCGCTCCGTCTCGCGCAGGCCGATGGTGTCGACCGTCTGGAAGGGACCCTGCGCCCAGAAGTAGCCCCAGCGCATGGCCTTATCCACGTCGTCCGGGTTGTCGGCGATCTCGGGGATGCGCCGCGCGGTGTAGGCCAGCAGGTCGAGCGTGGCCTTGCGCACGAATGAGGCGGCGCGGTCGTCGCCCCGCATGATGGCCTTGATCCGGGCGCCGGGGTCGGGATTGTCGCGCACCGCGCCGATGGAGGCGAAGCGGAACTTTTGGCGCGGCCGATACTCCATCGTCTGGGGGTCGAGCACCAGCGTCTCGCTGCCCTCGGGACCCTTGACGCGCTTGTAGAAGCCCTGGCCGCTCTTCTCGCCCAGCCAGCCGCGCGAGACCATCTCCCGCAGCAGGGCCGGCGGCAGGAAGACCTCGCGCTCCTCATCGTCGGGGCAGGTGTCGTAGACGCCCTGGGCCACGTGCATCAGCACGTCCAGGCCCGAGATGTCGCAGGTGCGGAAGATGGCGGAGTTAGGCCGGCCCAGCGGCGCGCCGAAGATGCTGTCGATCTCGTCGAAGCCGTAGCCTTCCTCCAGCGCCCGCTTGAGGGTGGCCATGAAGCCGTAGACGCCCAGACGGTTGGCGACGAAGTTGGGCGTATCCTTGCACAAGACCACGCCCTTGCCCAGCGTCTCGGCCCCAAACGTCATCCAGTCGTCGACGACCCTTGGCGCGGTGTCCCGGTTGGGCACGATCTCCAACAGCTTCATGTAGCGCACGGGGTTAAAGAAGTGCGTGACCAGGAAGTTGCGCCGGAAGTCCTCGGGCAGTCCCTCGGCCATGGCGTTGATGGAGATGCCGCTGGTGTTGGAGGAGACGATCGTGTGCGGGGCGCGCACCTCGGCCAGCCGTTGGAAGAACGACCGCTTGACATCCAGGCGCTCGACGATGGCCTCGATCACCACGTCGCATTCGGCCAGCCGGGGCAGGTCGTCGTCGATGTTGCCAACGGTTATCCGACGGGCGTCCCTGGCATCGTAGAAGAGGGCAGGCCTGGCCTTGAGAGCGCGGTCCAGCCCGCCCTGTGCGACGCTATTGCGGCCGCCCTCTTTAGCGGGCACATCGAGCAGCGTGACCGGGATGCCCACGTTGGCGAAGTGCGCCGCGATGGCCGCCCCCATCACCCCGGCGCCCACCACGCCGGCCTGTTTGACCTCGTAGCTCATACTATATTCTCTCGATGATCGTGGCCACGCCCTGGCCGCCGCCCACGCAGAGAGTGGCCAGTCCCAGGGTCCCGCCGGTGTCCTGCAACCCTGAGATGAGTTGGGCGATCAGGCGCGCGCCGCTGCAGCCCAGGGGGTGCCCGATGGCGATGGCGCCGCCGTGGATGTTTAGCTTATCGTCCGGGATGCCCAGGTCGCGCTGCACCGCGATCGATTGCGAGCTGAAGGCCTCGTTGAGCTCGAACAGGTCGATGTCGTCCACGGTCAGGCCGGCGCGCTCGAGCGCGCGGCGCGTGGCCGGGATGGGGCCAATGCCCATCACGTCGGGATCGACGCCGGCCACGGCCATGGCGCGCACCCGCGCCAGCGGCGTGATGCCAAGGGCGCGCGCGCGACCCTCGCTCATCACAATGGCACAGGTGGCGCCGTCGTTGAGCGGGGAGCTATTGCCGGCCGTGACCGTGCCGCCGGCGATAAAGGCCGGCTCCAGAGCGGCCAGCCGCTGCATCGAGGTGTCGCGGCGCGGCCCTTCGTCGGTGTCGACGACCGTGCCGTCGGGCAGGGTCACGGGCACGATCTCGGGAAACCGGCCGGCGTCCTGCGCCGCGATTGCCCGTTGGTGGCTACGCAGGGCGAAGGCGTCCTGCTCCTCGCGCGAGATGTCGTAGCGCCGCGCCACGTTCTCGGCGGTCATGCCCATGGGGATATAGGAGTCGGGGTAGCCGTGCTCGTGGTTGAGCTTGGGATTGAAGCTGGGGTTGAAACCGCCCATGGGCACGCGCGACATGCTCTCCACGCCGCCGGCCACGATCACGTCGCCGTCCCCGTGTATGATGGCCTGCGCCGCCATGTTGACCGCCGTCAGCGCGCTGGCGCAGAAGCGGTTGACAGTGGTCCCGCCGGCCGTGACCGGGATGCCGGCCAGCGCGCTGACGGGCCTGGCCAGATTGAAGCCCTGCTCGCCCTCGGGAAAGGCGCAGCCCAGGATGACGTCCTCGATCAGGTTGACGTCGAGGTTCGGCACGCGCCCCAGCGCGCCGCGGATCACCGTGGCGGCCAGTTCGTCCGGGCGGATAACTTTGAGGCGGCCCTTGTGCGCGCGCCCAATCGGCGACCGCACCGCGCTGACGATGACTGCTTCTGCCATGTGGATGGTGACTCCTTGTTTTTAGCCATTAGCCATTAGCCATTAGTAATTAGCCGTTAGCCTTCTCTATTGCCAACAACGTGATTATTCCGAACGAGCCTAAAGCTAATGGCTAATGGCTAATGGCTATTAGCTATTTCACTGCAAACGGATAGCCGCCGCCCGCGATGATGACACCGGCGAGCTCGCGGAGGGCAGGGGTACTGGTGAGGTGGTAGGCGCCCAGGTAGCTCTGAACTTTGGCCAGTTCGGCGTCGCGCTCGCTGGTGGCGTCGTCGGCCGAGCGGTTCTCCAACACCTCCATGATACCGCGCCGGACCGTGGGCAGATAGTGCCACACGGCCAGACGCGCGGCAAGCGTGTGCAGGTGCGCCTTGGCGCTGCCGCCGCGCAAGGCGGTCGCCGCGCGCTGGATGGCGCTGTCCATGGCGAAGAGGCCGATCAGCATGTCGGCCGCATCGGACAGGAACTCCTGCTCCTCCTCGACGCGCGCCATGTAGCCCAGCGCCGCCTTCATCATGGCGTAGATCGCAGCTCCCTTGGCGCGCTCCACGGCCTCCGCCGCCTCGCGCAACTCCTCGGGCACGTCGACCGCCGGGCTTGTCCCCGCGTTGATGGCCGCCTCGGCGTCACTGTAGGCCCCGGTCATGTCGAGGCGGCCGGTCAGGGCGCGCTTGAAGACGGTACCCGCGGCCAGCAGGCGGTTGATCTCGTTGGTACCCTCGAAGATGCGCGTGATGCGGGCGTCGCGGTAGGCCTTCTCCACGCTGTACTCGTGCATGAAGCCGTAGCCGCCGAAGATCTGCACGCCCTCGTCGACCACGTGCGCCAGGGTCTCGCTACCCAGCACCTTGACGATGGAGCACTCCAGCGCATACTCTTCGATGGCCTTGAGGGACTGCTCGGGTGAGCGGTCGGTCTCCGACAGCGCCTCCTCGATCAGGCCCGCGGTGCGGTAGGTGGCGGCCTCGGAGGCGTAGGTCTCCAGCGCCATCTGGGCCAGCTTGCGGCCGATCAGCGGGAACTGCGCCAGGGTCTTGCCAAAGGCGCGGCGCTGGGTCACGTACTCGGCGCAGGTGGCGATGGTCTCGCGGGCGCCGCCGGTGGTCGAGGCGCCCAGCTTGAGGCGGCCGATGTTGAGGATGTTGAAGGCGATCTTGTGGCCCTTGCCGATCTCGCCCAGCACGTCGGTCGCCGGCACGCGCACGTTGTCGAAGTAGACTGTGCGCGTGGAGGAGCCCTTGATACCCATTTTCTTCTCCTCGGCGCCGAGCGAGACGCCGGGGGTGTTGAAGGGCACGATAAAGGCGGTATGCTTGGTGTCGTCGACCTTGGCGAAGGCCACCATCACGTCGGCGAAGCCCGAGTTAGAGATCCACTGCTTCTGGCCGTTGATGACATAGCTGTCGCCGTCCAGGACGGCCCTTGTCCGGATACCCATGGCGTCGGAGCCGGCGCCCGGCTCGGTTAGAGCGTAGGCGGCTACGAGTTCACCGCTGGCCAGTCCGGGCAGCCAGCGGGAGCGTTGCGCCTCATTGCCGAAGAAGATGATGGGCATGGTCCCGATGGTCGTGTGCGCGCCCCAGGCCACGCCGAACGAGGCCTCGCCGGCCAGGTAGTCGGCCAGGATGGTGCTGACGGTCAGGCCCAGGCCCAGGCCGCCGTACTCCTCGGGCACGTCGGAGGAGAGCAGGCCCAACTGCCCGGACTTCTCCACCAGTGAGCGCATCAGGCCCGGCTGCTGCGCGTCGATTTCCTCGGCCAAGGGATTGACGTCGCCGTGGATGAACGCGCTGGCCGTCTCGGCCATCATGCGCTGCTCGTCGCTGAACCCCTCGGGCGCGAACACCTCGTCCGTCCCCGCCGCCGCCGTCAGAAAGCCCCCACCCATATGCTTGCGCGTTGCTTCGACTGCCATGCGTCCTCCTTCAGTAGGGGCGTATTGCATACGCCCGGTTGCCAGTTGCCAGATGCTAAAAGGCCCGGTGACAGGCAATTGATTGCTTTAGCGTCGTTGGCAATTGGCGGCTGCTCTGTTGTTTCAACGTTCCTCATCCGGTCTACTATGTCCACCAGTATACGCCCATCGTGTCTACAGGTAGACATAGCGGGCTAACAAACGGGGCATCTCCTGGCAACGCGCCCCGCGATTGGGTGGTGAGCGCCGTTGGCCTGACCATACACGCTCATGGCATTAAGGTCGGCGTGGGAGACCTGCGGGCGCGGGACGCTTGACACGGCGCGTGCCCCGTTCTATAATCGAACATGAACTCAAGTTCAGGTAGTGTCAGATTGAGGTTGGGAGGTTTCTATGGGGGCTACTGCCGCGTCCGCTCCGTTCGCTCCATCAGGTGTCACCCATGAGGTCGCGCTGCCGCAGGGGACCGTGCGCTACCGCGACGAGGGCAGTGGGCCGACGCTCGTCTTCGTCCACGGCATAGTGGCGAATAGCACGCTGTGGCGGGACGTGATCCCGCTTCTGCGTGGCTCCTTCCGCTGCATCGCCCCCGATCTCCCGCTCGGCGGTCACCCCTATCCCATGCGTCCGGACGCGGACCTGAGTCCCGGCGGCGTGGCCCAGCTGCTCGCCGACGTCCTCGCGGCGCTTGACCTGCGCGACGTCACGCTGGTCGGCAATGACACGGGAGGCGCTCTCTGCCAGTTGGTCATCGCTCGACATCCCGAGCGTATCGCGGGCCTCGTCCTCACCAATTGCGACGCCTACGAGGCGTTCTTCCCGCTCCTGATCAGTCCCTTCCACTACGGGGCGCGCCTCTTCGGCGCGCGTTTCGTGGACGCCCTGGCATGGACCTTGCGCGCCCGCGCTGCCCAGCGCGTCCTCCTCTGGTCCGTCGCCTTGCGGCGGATGGACGCCGCCGCGCTCGACGCCTACTTCGACCCACTCCTGCGCAACGGGGAGGTCCGGCGCGACCTGACGCGCTTCCTGGCGGCGGTCTCGAACCGCGACACGCTCGACGCTGCGCGGTCCTTCGCGCGCTTCAATCATCCCGTGCTGATCGTCTGGGGGAAAAACGACCTATTCTTCTCGTCGCGCTATGCCCGACGGCTGCAGCGGGACTTTCCCGAGGCCACGCTGGAGTTTGTGTCGCCGTCGCGCGCCTTTGTCCCCGAGGACCAACCCGACGCCCTCGCCCGCCACATCGCGGGATTCATGCATGCATCCGCCGCCGCCTGGCCTATGGATGCGCCGCCGACGCCTGAGCTTATGGAGAAGGCAATGCTGGGCGGGCGGCCCAACCTGCTCGCGGGGCAGCGCCTCCCGTCCCCTGCGCGGCAAGCGCGCAGCCGCCGCAAGCGGGAGGCGCTGCTCTCCGCGGCGCTCGCCCTGTTCGCCGAACACGGCTACGAGGCGGCATCCATCGAGGAGATTGCCCGGCGCGCCAGCGTCGCCGTCGGCGGCTTCTATCAGCACTTCGCCTCCAAGCGGCAGATTTTGCTCGTGCTGATGGACGGCCTGCTCGACGAGACCGCGGCGCTCGTGCCCCCGGCCGATGGGACGCTCCCGGCCTCCTCGCCGCGCGACGCCACCGAGGCCCTTGTCCGCCAGGGGCTGCGGGTCGATTGGGCCTACGCGGGGGCCTACAGGGCCTGGCGCGAGGCGGCGGTGCGGGACGCCGAGGTACGCGCGCTGTATCGCGCGGTCGAGGATTGGACGGCCCGGCAGCTCGAACGGATTGTGCGCGCGCTGCTCCAGGTCCCGGGAGCGCGCCGCGATGTCGCCGTCGCCCCCCTCTCGTGGGTGCTCGGTCTGCTCTTCTGGCGGCTGGCCGAAACGCCCCTCGACGATGCCGACGCGGTGGTCAACAGCGTCACGGACCTCATCTACCACGCGCTTTACTACGATAAGTAGCTGTAGCAGGTCATTAGTACTACAACGTTAGGATCATCCTGCGACTTTAGTCGCATGGCAAAGAACGACGACTAAAGTCGTGGGACGGCACGTCTTGAGACACTTCAGTGTCCGTGGTTTGCCATGCGACTTCAGTCGCAGGTCGATGTAGCATTGTAGTATCAGGACAGGTAGCTGTAGCCGGGCAGGGTCAGGAACTCGATGAATTCGTCGGTGGTGGTGAGGCGGGTGAACAGCTCCGCGGCCGTGCGGTATTGTCCCTCCGCGAAGCGATCCTTGCCCACGCGCTCGCGCAACGTGTCCAGCTCGGTCCGCAGCATCGACTCGAACAACTCGCGCGTGACCTTGCGCCCGTCGTCCAGGACGCCTCTGGGGTGACGAATCCACTGCCAGAGTTGCGCCCGTGAGATCTCGGCCGTGGCCGCGTCCTCCATCAGGTTGTTGATCGGTACCGCACCCATGCCGCGCAGCCAGGCTTCGATGTACTGCGTGCCTACGCTGATGTTGGTGCGCAGGCCGCCCTCGGTGATAGGACCCTCCGGGACCTCCAGCAGGTCCGCCGCCGTCACACGCACGTCCTCGCGCTTGCGCTCGATCTGGTTGGACCCCTTGGCCCGTGGCATCAACTCGTCGAAGACCTCCAGGGCGGTCGGGACCAGACCGGGGTGCGCCACCCAGGTGCCGTCGTGGCCGTCGCGCGCCTCGCGCTGCTTATCCTCGCGCACCTTGGTGATGGCCAGCTCGTTTGCCGCGGGGTCATTCTTGATGGGGATGTAGGCGGCCATGCCGCCGATGGCGTGGGCGTTGCGACGGTGGCAGGTCTGGATGCATAGCAGCGAGTACGCGCGCATGAATGGCGTGGTCATGGTCACCAGGGCGCGGTCGGGCAGAATGACCTCGGGCCGGTTGCGCAGCTTCTTGATGTAGCTGAAGATATAGTCCCAGCGCCCGCAGTTGAGGCCCAACGAGTGGTCGCGCAGTTCGTAGAGGATCTCGTCCATCTCAAAGGCGGCCATGATCGTCTCGATCAGCACGGTGGCGCGGATCGTGCCCCGCGGCAGGCCCAGCTCGGCCTGGGCGCGCGCGAACACGTCGTTCCACAGGCGCGCCTCCAGGTGGCTCTCCAGCTTGGGCAGGTAGTAGTAGGGGCCGCTGCCGCGCGCCAGCAGTTCGCGCGCGTTGTGGAACAAGTACAGCGCAAAATCGAACAGGCTGCCCGAGACCTCCTGTCCATCGACCAGCACATGCTTCTCGGGCAAGTGCCAGCCGCGCGGGCGCACGATCAGCGTGGCTACCTCCGGGTTGAGCGCATAGGCTCTGCCCTCGGGGCTGGTGTAGTCGACCGTGCGGCGGATGGCGTCGTAGAGGTTGAGCTGGCCGCCAACCGTGTTCTCCCAGGTGGGCGAGTTGGCGTCTTCGAAGTCCGCCATGAAGACGCGCGCGCCGGAGTTGAGCGCGTTGATGACCATCTTACGGTCGCCGGACGGGCCGGTAATCTCCACGCGCCGGTCTTGCAGGTCGGCCGGGATGGGGGCGACGCTCCACGCGGCGGCGCGTACCTCGGCCGTCTCGGGCAGGAAGTCTGGCAGGACGCCCGCGTCAAGCTCGGCCTGCCGCTCCGCGCGCCGTTGCAGCAATGCCGCGCGGCGCTCACGAAACGCGCGCTCCAGGGTGGCTACGAAGGCCAGCGCGTCGTGGGACAGGATCGTGTCAGCGCCAGGCGGGATTGGGCGCAGGACGCTGACCCCCACGGGATAGGCCCCGTACCCGCCAGCGTTATCCTCCTGTCGGCTCGACCGGTCGCTCTCATCCACATGTGTCGTCATGATGCTTTACAACCATCCTTCCCTACCACCCTATCGTCGTAGCAAAATCGCGCCGTTGCGCGCCGGATATAGCGTGTCGCGGCGTCCGATCTAATGCTCCGTGTCATCTTGTCCCATTGTCTCACAGTTCCTGGCTGTAAGCCGCTCGTCAAGCGCGTTGGGCGTGCCCCACGATTGTGAGGGTGAGCCCTGCGGCCTGCGACTAAAGTCGCATGGCAAACGACGGACACTGAAGTGTCTTTCCCGACCATGGCGTGCGTCCAACCGGTGACACTCCTTGCATCCCATTAAGGCGCCCGAGCGACTTTAGTCGCCGTCGTTTGCCATGCGACTTTAGTCGCAGGCCCTACCTCATCATCTTGGGGCGCGCAGAGCGTTCCGAACCATGGTAATCGTATAGCGTCCAATACCGATTCCTCATACACTTCATAGTAATTGGTTATGCATGGCTAACAACTAACAGCTCGAAGGACCTCTCGATGAACCTGCATCAATTGGAGCTTTTTGTGGCCGTGGCGGAGCACGGCAGTTTTACACGGGCTGCGGTGGCCCTGCACATCAGTCAGCCCTCGGTCTCGGCGCGCATCCGCGACCTGGAAGACTCGCTGCGCACGCCCCTGTTCGAGCAAATTGGCCGCCGCATCTACCTGACGGACGCGGGGCAGGAGCTACGCGAACATGCCGAGGCCATCCTGCTACGCGTGGAGGAGGCGCGGCGCGCCCTGGAGCAGATCGAAGGGTTGGAGCGTGGCGCCCTGCGCGTCGTGGCCACGACCACGGTCGGCTCGTACATCCTGCCCAAGGTGCTGGGGCGGTTCCACCGCGCCTATCCTGGCGTCTCGCTGGCGCTTGACGTGACCAACTGGTCGCGCGCCATCGAGTTGCTGCGCCACCATCGCATGGATTTAGCGGTGCTCGGTCCGACCGAGGAGCTGGACGACATGGTGGTGGCCACCTTCCTGCCCAACGAACTGGTCGTGGCCGCCGCGCCCGCGCATCCGCTGGCGGGGTGCAAGGGGGTCACGTTCGAGGAACTGGCCAGGTACCCCATTCTGGTGCGCGAGCACGGCTCCGGGACGCGGTCCGATACCGAGCGGCTCTTCGCTGAGCGCGGCCTGACGTCGATCGTGGCCATGGAGTTGCGCCACAGCACCGCCATCAAGCAGGGCGTCGCGGCCGGGCTCGGCGTCTCGCTACTCTCCAGACAGGCTATGGGATTGGAGGTCGCCAACGGCACCCTGGTCGTGCTCGACGTGGAGGGGTTGCCGCTGCGCCGGGACTGGCACATCGTGCATCGCCATGGGAGCCGCCTGCCGCGCGCTGCCGCCGCCTTCAAGGAGATGCTGCTGACCTACGCTGCCGAGCAGCAATAGCGCCCCTTATGACGCACGGAGCAGGTCACTCGTGCTACTCTGTTGTAGACGCCCCGCTGCCGCTGTTCGCGGGCTACAAGCGAGCGGTCTATCTCGTGGCGGCCGATGGCGGCTGCGGCCCAGTGGTCAGTCGCCGGTCCTCGAGGCGAGTCGAGGGCTGTGGTAAGTGGAACGAGTGGAAGTGGAGGAGATGATGACCCGCCGCGTTGTCCACGACCTTGGCTGCGTTTGCGGACGCCACTTCCGCCGCGCGCTCTACCATTCCCTCACCATCGTGGAGCATCCCGGCCTGCGTTACGGCGTGCTGGCTGGCGTGCTCAACGCCGTGCAGTGCCCCTCCTGCGAACGGGTCGCGCGCGTCAACCTGCCCTTCCTGTACCAGGATAACGCGCGCGGCCACCTGATCTACGTCTATCCCCTGGATACGGACGAGGATGACGAGGGCGGGGACAACGGGGAGGGTAACGGGCGCGACGAGCCTCGCGGCCAGACGGCGCAGATGGAACTCGTCGGCGGCTTTGACGAGACGGTCCCCGGCTACGAAGACCTGCCGCGTCCCACCGTGCTCTTCGGGCTGGAGCGCCTGGCCGACATCATCGCGGATGAGTTGACCCCGGACGAGCACCCGGGCTCGATTGCGTTCGACGTGCGGCCGGGCCTGCGCTCCGAGCGGACCGCGCGCCTGGTGGCGAACCGCCTGGTGGGTCAGGCCGACGGCTACGGCTACTCCTGGCGCGACGGTGGTCGGCTGCACCTCCAGGTCCTCGGCCCCAGCGCACGCCTGCAAGAGCTGACCGGCGACGACGACTAGACGACTGTCAAACTCCTATGGCGTACGTATCGCCTTCACGCGCGACCGAGATGGGACCCCCAAAGGCATGGCCAGCGGCACGGACGGCCGCGTCGAAGCCATTGGCATGCCAGCGGTGGGTCAGCGCCAGACGGCGCGCGCCCGCGTCGCGGGCATAGGCGCCGGCCTGGCTCGGCGCCAGGTGCAACGGGTAGGCGCTCTCCTCGGTGTTGGCGTTCTCGCACAGGAACAAGTCGGCGTCGCGCGCGAGGTCGAGTAGAGCCGGACACGGACCGGTGTCGGCCGAGTAGGCCAGCATGGCCCCGCCCGAGACATCGGCGACGCGCATGCCATAGGTGTGCGGCGCATGGTTGACGGCCCCGAACATGACGCGCAGGCCTCCCACCATGAGAGGTTGGGCTGGGTCGTACTCCCCTACCTCGAACACGTCCTGGAAGAAGAGGGGCGAGGGGTCCTGACCGCGGATGATACCCAGCAGGCGTTCGTGGCCGCCCGGAGGTAGCCATAGCCACGGGCGGCGCGGCGCGTCCTGGCCTTGCTGCGCCAGGAAATAGAGGGCGTAGCGGTACGGAACGAGGTCGAAGCAGTGGTCGGCGTGCGTGTGCGAGAGCACGATGGCGTCGACCGCGTCGGGCGCGATGTGGCGCTGCAGGTTGGCGAAGGCGCCACTACCCATATCGAGCGCCAGGGAGGTGGTCGTGTTGTCATCGTCGTGCGCCTGCTCGCGCCGTACGAGATAAGACGAGCAGGCGCCGCCGGGATTCTGCGCGGCAGCGCTGGCGCCCAGGATCGTCAGCCTCATTGTCATCGCGCTCTAGCCCCCCTGCGGCGACGGACCG
>JAABUX010003162.1_pt1 | contig 22154 bp, 23 predicted proteins | sample 5561851 | NCBI WGS metagenome assembly JAABUX01 (sample SAMN10711883, study PRJNA513361) | rock metagenome | isolation source: Antarctica rocks | place: Antarctica: Victoria Land, Richard Nunatak red sandstone | collected 2016-01-03 | reverse complement strand
TGGCGAGGATCACCATGAGGTATGCGCCGAGCATGGAGAACTCGCCTTGCGCGAAGTTCACCACGCTCGCGGCCCGGATCAGCAGCACGAAGCCGAGGCTGACGAGGGCGTAGATGCTGCCGATGCCCAGCCCGGTGAACAGCAGTTGGAGAAAGAGGCTCATGCAGCTAGGCGTCGAAGTCGATGCGCCGGTCGTAGACGATCTTGCCGCCTTCGTTGCGGACCACGTTGTAGCCGTGCAGGCCGTCGCCGTTGGCGTCGAAGTTGTACTCGCCCTCGGCGCCCTGGAACCCCTTGATCGCCAGGATGGCGTCGCGGATTTTGCCGGGCTCCAGGCTGCCGGACTCGTTGATCGCGCGGCTCAGGACCGTGACGGCGTCGTAGGCCCAGGACGACTGGTTGTCGGGGGCGGATTTCATCATCGCCTGGTATTTGGCCGCGAATGCCTTCGACGCCGGGTTGGCATCGACGGCGAAGTCGGCGACCCCGTAGGTGCCGTACAAGCTGGGACCCCCCAGGTTCAGCGCCGTGGTGTTGACGATGGAGGCCGACCCGACCCACGGCACGCGCACGCCCAATTGGCGCAGTTGCCGCGCGAACACGCCGAGATCGTTCTCGAAGGTGAAGTAGGTGCCGAGCACGTCGGCGCCGCTGGACCGCACGGCCAGGGCCACGGGGGTGAAATCGGCCTGCTGGTTGGAGTAGCCTTGCACCAGCAGCGGCTCGTTCCCGGCCGCCTTCAGGCTCTCGACCAGCGCCTTCATGCCGTTGGTGCCGAACGTGTCGGTCGAGTGCACGATCGCCCATTTCTGCTTCTTGAGCTCCTGCGTGCCGAACTGGGCGATGACGCGGGCGGAGTAGCTGTCATTGGGCCGGCAGCGGAACAGCCAGGGATTGCCGGCGTGGGTCAGGGTGGGGTCGGTACCGCCGATCATCATCGGCTTGCCGATCTTTTTCACGTCGGGAGCCATCGACTGCACCTGCGTGGACCGGACCGAGCCGATGAAGGCCGGGATGTCTGCATCGCTCGACAGGCGGGAGAAGGCGAGGACCGAGCCGGGGTTGGTGGTCTGGTCGTCCTCGATCACCAGCTCGATCTTGCGGCCGAGCACGCCCTTCTCGTTCACCTCCTCCACGGCGATCTTGGCGCCGGCCATCATGAACCTGCCCGCCTCGGCGGCCGGTCCCGTCAGCGGCGAGGTCATGCCGATCTTGAGGGTGTCGGCCGCCCAGGCCCGGCGCGATACGAACGGCACCGCCAAGGCGCCGGTTGAGAGCATGGCGGTTCGGCGCGTGATGAGCACGTGAAGTCCCTCCCGAGGAATGGCTTTCCCGCACAGCGGCGCGCGGATCAACTGTTAGCGATATCAGCGCACACCGGCGCAATATCGGCAAGCAGTCAGTACATCGTTGCTGCCGCGTAGCCGACCCATACAGTCGTCGGCAGCACTAGGAGCGCACTGGCCCGCGACACCGGCCAGAGCCGGACCGCCAAGGCCAGCGCCGTGAGGATCACCGCGACGCTGGCGGCAATTCCGGCGACCTGGCTTTCGAATACGGTGGTGACGACGTAGTAGCCGAGGCACCCGGCGGCCAGGATGTCCAACGGCGCGCGCTGCTGGTCGGGTAAGCGCCACCTTGCCAGGCCGAGCAGCGCCAGCAACCCCGTCCAGACCGCCGGGCCGATCCAGGCCGGGGTGTCGGAATCGATGCCCAAGCCGAACGCGAATATCAGTGCGTCGGCCATTGCGGCGCCGGCTACGTATAGCGCAACGCTAAACGCCGCCGATTGACGCAGGCGCGCGCGCTGCTGCGCCCACGCCAAGGCGGCCGCAGCAGCCATACATAGGCCGATCGCCAGCACCTGCCCGGCGGGGTGCAGGCCGTAGGAGCCGACGTTCAGCTCCGCCATGAGGACGCGCAAGGGTGGGATGCGGGTGCCAAGGGCGAACCACGCGTACTCGATGCCGGCCGTCAGAACGGCGGCGGCGGCGGCCAATCCCAGCACCGGCAGCGGCTGCCGATCGGGTCCCGCGGGCAACATGCGCCAGGCCATCAGCCAGACGAACAGTCCCGCCATCAGCGACGCCTCCGACACGTCCGCCTTGGACTGCAGGAAGAAGTGGAACGCCGCCAATACGCCGATCCCGTAGGCGATGCGGTGCAGCCGCTTCCACCGCGCGCCCAGCCGCCGCTGCCAGCCATCGGTGGACGTGACGCCGAGCGCTACCAGGCCGAGCAGGGCGACGAAGCCGATCGTTAGATAGAACCGCAGCGCGATCTCGGACACGACCGTCAGCCATTTCCATTTCTGGTCGTCGGCGAACAGCGTCAGATGCGCCATCGCGTAGCCCAGCGCCGTCAGCCCCAGTGTCCGGCGCACCAGCATGATGCGGGGCCAGTTGAACAGGGTCCGTAGCGGCGTCACGAGCAGCGACATCAGCAGGAAGCGGATCGCCCATAGCCCGGTGCCGTGGATCACCTCGGTCACCGGGCGCGGCCCCAGCGCGCCCGCCGCCCAGTTCGCGGCGAGCCACAGGGCGGGCGTCACGGCCAGCGCCAGGATAACGGCTTTCAACGGCGAGAACCGACCGCTGCGGTCGCGCCATGGCACCGAGTTGGGCGCCGGGCGACGGGGCCGCGCCCGCCCGGTGTCGCTCATTGGCGCGGCGCAATGTGACGGAAGCCGTCCGGCGGGACGAACGCGGCCGGGTCCTGCGGGGCGTAGGCAACGCTGACGGCTTCCAGCAAAGGCACGCTGCCCTGGCTCGCCCGCAGCAGCACGCCATCCGCCGTCATGCACAGGGTCGAGGCCTGGCCGGACGTGTCGACAGTGTCCCAGTTGGTGCAGCCGAGCCCGGCCACGGTGTCGGCGCCATGCCTGGTGTAGCGGTTGCCGGGTTGGCCCGGCAGCCCTGCCGCCGCGGGGGCGTCCAGCACTGCGCGGTCGGCCGTCTTCACGACCGCCATCCGGTGCGCCCGGTAGTCCACGATCATGTACAGGCCAGGCGTCGGCGGATCGACCCGCAATTTTGCCGCCGCCACCGACCACCGCATCCGCTGCGCCAAGGGCGGTCCATTCGGCTCGGGGCTGCCCATGCGGTACGTCACGTCCACGTCGCGTGTCGGGGCGGTGGCGGGCCTATCCTGTGCCCAGGCCGGCGCCGTCAGCAGCAGGAGGCCAGCCGCGGCGTATCTCAAGGCGATGGCGCCACGAGGCGGAAAAAATCGGCGGGGGGTAGCAGGTCCGGGCCGCTGACCTCGCCGTAAGCGACCGTGGTGGCGACGGCCTCTCCGGGCTGGCCTTCGAACGTACCCCGGGCACGCAGCACGACGCCGTCCGGGGTCACGCAGCCAACCCCCTCCAGCTTGCGCGACTGGAACGCCCATTCCGTGCACGCGAGTCCGGCCACGTGGTCGCCACCACGCCGGGTGAACCGCGCATCCCGCCCGGTCAGCAGCGCCTGCGGGTCGCCGCCGCGGATCGGCAGCTCCAGATAGGCGCGCTGCAGGCCGAACACCACGTCCAGCACGTGCGAGTGGAGCGCCACGAGGGCGTAGTTGGGCTGCCCCAGCGCCTCCGCCCGCATCCGCTGCTCGACCGCGTCCCACGTGACTTGGACGCCATTGGGAGCGCCGCCGGGAATGCGGTCGATCGCCGCCCCGCTGACCCGGTAGGTCACCGTCACGCTCCGCGACGGGATCACGCCGGGTACGCCCTGTGCGGAGGCCGCCCCGGTGCACAACACAGACAACAGCAGCAGCCAAACACGCGTCACGGTCGGTTCCATGCCCTTCAAATGATCATGGAGTGGCGCGCGCAAGGGTCCGGCGTCAAGTTACCGTCGCGACATCAGCTTGATCTCTGCGTCGACCGCCGCCCCGTCCGCCACCCAATTGGCCGGCAGCTCCACCGCCTCCGCCAGCCAGGCTTTGTAGTCGTCGCGGGCGATCTCGGTGGCGCCGAACTGCGTCAGGTGGCTGGTGACGAACTGCGTGTCCAGCAGCGAGTAGCCGCCCAGCCGCAGCCGCGCGACCAGGTGCACCAGTGCCACCTTGGACGCGTCCCGCGCGGTGCTGAACATGCTCTCGCCAAAGAACGCCGCCCCCAGGGATACGCCGTACAGCCCGCCGACCAGCACGCCGTCGAGGCGGCATTCCACGCTGTGCGCGTGCCCGGCCTGGTGCAAGTCCCCGAACAGCCGCTCGATATCGGCGTTGATCCAAGTGTCCTCCCGCCCTGGCCCGCCGGCCGCGCAGCCGGCGATGACCGCGGCGAAGTCGGTGTCGGACTGGACCTGGTATGGGCCGGACAGCACCGTGCGTGCCAGCCGGCGGGGCAGGTGGAAGCCGTCCAGCGGCAGCACGCCCCGCTGCTCCGGATCGAGCCAATAGAGACGGTTGCCACGCCGGGTCTCGGCCATGGGGAACAGGCCGACCCGGTAGGCGCGCAACAGAAGCTCGGGCGTGACCTCGACCATTCGCCGGGACATTACGGCATTGTGCGCGATCATCATCGAACGCGCCAGTGATCTTGATGGATCAGGCCCAAAGCCGACGGTGCCGGGTCAGCGTCGGATGAGAGTGGAGCCGAACGGCCGCCGGTGCTCCCATCCCAATCGCTCCAGCTCTGGGTGGTCGCTGTCGGCCTGCGGATAGCCGAGGCAGAAATAGCCGATGAAGACCCAATCCGATGGGACGTCCAGCGCCGCCGCGACCGCGGCCGGATCGAGGATCGACACCCAGCCAAGGCCCAGGCCGGCCGCCCGCACGGCGAGCCAGACGGTATGCACCGCCATCACCGCCGAGTAGGCGGTGGTTTCCGGCATGGTTGCGCGCCCCAAGCCATGCCCTTGCCGTGGATGTGGCTCGGCGAAGACAGCGAAGTGACACGGCGCCTCGTCAAGCCCGGCAAGCTTCAGCCGCGCGTAGGAGTCCGCGCAATCAGCCGCTTGGGCCGCGAGGGCCTCTGCATTGCACGCCTCAAAGCTGGCCCGCACGGCGGCGCGGCGGGCGGGATTATCCACCGTGACCCATCGCCACGCTTCGCTTAGGCCCACCGAAGGCGCCAGGCCCGCGACCTCGAACAACCCGGTCAGCAGGTCGGCCGGCACCGGGTCTGGACGGAAACGGCGAACGTCTCGACGCCACTTGAACAACTCCAGCAGTTGCGCGCGAAACGCGTCGTCGAAGACCGGCCCATCCACCGGTGCGCCCGTGCCGCCGATAGCCCTCGCCCCGCTACGCCACTTTCGCCGCCACCAGCGGATGCCGCGCCCGCTCCTCCGCCTCGAGGCAGGCACCCACCGCCTCACGCAGTGACGACACGTAGTGGCTCGCCCCCACCGACGCCCGCAGCCCCTCGTCGGCGGCCACCTCCGCCTCGGCTGGCCAGAGCCCCACCAGGATCGCGGCGTTCGGCATACGCTGGCGCACCCGGCGGATCAGCAAGCGCAGATGCGACGGCGTGCCGCTGATTTCCAGGTAGGAAATGCACACCATGGCATAGCCGTTCGGCTTCAGCGCCGCGATGTTGGCGCGCGACACCGTCTCGTGGGTGACCGACTCTGCGCCGAGACCGTGCTTGCCCAGCAACTGCGCCAGCATGATCGACGCCGCGTCGTCCAGCGGTCCCCGCCCGGCGACGCACAGGATCGGCGTCTCGCTGCTCCACTCCGCTGCACGCTCGGTGGGCGGCGGGACGGAGCCGTCCGGCGCCGGCTCGTGCTGCGGCGTCGTCTCGTCCCCCAACGCCCCGCGCCGGTCCGGCGCCAAGACCGGGTCCTTGTCGTCGTACACCGCCAGGTCGGCCACCAGTTCGTCGATGGCGTTGCGCACGCGGGTGGTTTGCTCAGGGGTGAGCACCCCGCGCGACGCGTCGTTGCCGGCGAGTTGCAGCCCTTTCAGCGCAATCTCGTCGTAGTATGAGCAGAGCGAGCGCTCCTTGAGCAGCAGTTCCGCCTGGCCGAACGCCTCGTCCGGATCGCCGGCCAGCATGCGCTGGTAGAAGCTCTCGATCGACGTGAGCGGCGGCCGGTCCCCGAGGATGACGTCCAGGAACTCCAGCCGGGGCACGTGGCGGCCGAGCACGACGAGGCAGACGGTCAACGGGGTGGACAGCACCAGCCCGATGGGTCCCCAGAGCCAGGTCCAGAAAATCGCGGAAACGACCACCGACACTGGCGACAGCCCGGTGCTGTGGCCGTACATCATGGGCTCGATGATCTGTCCGGTCAGGGTCTCGGACACCAGGAACAGCGTCGCGGTCCAGATCACCATGCTCCAGCCGGGATCGACCGCGGCGGCGAGGGCGATCGGGAAGACGGCCGAGATCACGCTGCCGACGTACGGCACGAAGCGCAGCAGCGCGCTGATGACGGCCCACAGCACCGGGCTCGGCACCCCGATTGCGAACAGCCCGAGGCCGATGATCACCCCGAAGCCGGCGTTGATGGCGAGCTGCGTCAGGAAGTAGCGGCTCAGCCGGTGCGCCGCGTCGTCGAGGGCGACCGTGGTGCGGTGCAGGTCGCTGGAGCCGAACAGCCGGATAAGGCGGTTCCGGAGGTCCTCCTGCTGCAGCAGGATGAACACGGCGACGATCAGGATGACGCCGAGGGTGCCGAGCGGCCCCACCACCGGCGACAGGATTCGCTGCGTCAGTTCCAGCGGTGACGGTTCGGGCGGCTGCACTTGAACCAGGGCCGGCTTGACCGGGGGAGGCCCGCCCTGGGTCAGACCCTTGGCGGCGGGAGGCGGCGCGCTCGCGTGGTCGAGCTGGCTGCCGAGCTGGTTCATCACGTCGGTCATGCGGCCGATGGTGGCGCCCCGCACCAGATCGATCTTGCGCTCGATGGTGTGCTGGTAGGTCGGCACGTCGCGCGCCAGGTCCGCCACCTGCATGCCGATCAAGCCGCCAAGGCCCAGGATGACCCCGAGCGCCAGGATGATCGACAGCAGCACCGCTGGCACGCGCCCCAGATGGATGTGACGGAACTTGTTGGCGAGCGGGGCCAGCACGAAGCTGAGCATGATCGCGAGTGTGATCGGAACCAGCGCGTCGCGGCCGAGGTATAGCGCGGCCACCACCACCACCCCGACGATGAGGGTCGTGAGGTCGGTGGCGTGGGGCGTTTCCGCCGGGGTCACCTGCGCTCGAAGGGGAAAGGCTGATGGCTCTTGCGGCACGAGGCGCGCCCTCCTGGACGGTCAAGGACCCGATAACGCCTAGCTACAACAAAGGACGCGGGGTGTCGCTGAAATATGACCGGGCGCTGCGACCCGGCATTTTTTGCCGCCCTGTTAAGGTCGCAGTAACCGTGCCGGGCGCATGGTCGTCCACATGGATGAAGCCAAATTCCCCGGCGTGCTGGATGGCCTGAGGTCGCTCGGAACCGGGCGGCTGGTCGCTATGGCAGGGGTGGCCGGCGCCATGCTGCTGCTGCTCGCCTTCGTGGCGCTGCGCGGGGGCGGGGGTGGCGGCATGGCGTTGCTCTACTCGGACATCGATCTGAAGGAAGCGTCCCAAATCGTCGACCAGCTCGATCGGGCGCGCATCGCGCATGAGTTGCAGGGCGATGGCAGCCGCGTCCTGGTGCCGGTCGCCGACGTGCCGCGCGCTCGGCTGCTGCTGGCCAAGGAGGGCCTGCCGTCCGGCGGATCGATCGGCTACGAGATTTTCGACCGCGGCGACAGCATGACCGCGAGCCAGTTCCAGCAGGGCATCAACCAGACCCGCGCCCTGGAAGGGGAGCTGGCGCGCACCATCCGCAGCATCAGCGGCGTGCGAGCGGCCCGCGTGCATCTGGTGCTGCCGAAGCGGGAGCCATTCGCCCGGGACCGGCAGGATGCGCAGGCCAGCGTGATACTGACGATGTCGGGGCCGGCACGGATGGACCGGGAGGGCGTGCAGGCCGTGCTCAACCTGGTCGCGGCGGCGGTGCCGGGGTTGCGGCCGCAAGGCATCGCTGTCGTCGACAGCCGCGGCAACCTGCTGGCCCGCGCCGGCGAGGCGGTCGGGCCGGAAGCGACGATGCAGACCGGGGAGGCGCTGCGGCACGCGACCGAGCTGCGCCTGTCGCGCGGCGTGGAGGACCTGCTGGAGCGCAGCCTGGGCGCCGGGCACGTCCGGGCGGAAACCTCTGTCGAGATGGATTTCGACCAGGTCCATGAGACGCTGGAGCGCTTCGACCCTGATGGGCAAGTGACGCGGAGCCAGCAGACCACCAACGCCACGACCCACACGACCGAGGCGAACCAGACCGTCAGCGTACAGAACAACCTCCCCAACGCCGATGCGGCGGCGCCGCCAGCCGGCAGCCAGGACCAGCGGCAGGAGGAAACCACCAACTATGAAATCGGCAAGACCACCCGCACCACCGTGCACGACCAGCCGCAGCTGCGCCGGATCAGCGTGGCGGTGATGGTGGACCAAATGGAGGTGCGCGGGGACGATGGCCGCGTGACCTACCGGGACCGCACGCCCGAGGAGCTGGGCCGGGTCGCGGCCCTTGCCCGCAGCGTGGTGGGGTTCGACGAGAAGCGCGGCGACAAGGTTGAGGTCGTCAGCATGCGGTTCGCCGGCCTCGACGAGGCCGGCGAGGCGCCGCCGGCTGGGCCGTGGGGCCTACCGATCGGCAAGCCGGACTTGGTGCGGCTGGGACAGACGGGGCTGGTGGGGCTGATTGCGATTGTGGGATTGCTGTTTGTGCTGCGCCCGATGGTGGTGCGGCTGACCTCACCCGCAGGCACGCCCGCCATCGGGGCCACCGCCACGGCGGCGCTGCTGGCCGGCGCTGCGACGCAGGCGCCTGACGCGGGGTTCGCGGCACTCACGGGGCCTGGGGGTTCGGTTCGGATGATCGAGGATGACAGCATGGTGAGTCTCGAGAACATCCAGGGGTCGGTTCGCGCCTCGTCGATCCGACATGTGGCGGAGATGGTGGAGAAGCACCCGCAGGAAAGCTTGGCGATCGTGCGCGGTTGGATGGTCGAGGGGGCGAGCTAGCTCATGCGCGCGACGGACGACACGAAACAGTTGACCGGTCCGAAAAAGGCCGCCGCGCTGATGCTGGCGCTTGGGGAGGACCAGTGCGCCCGGCTGTTCGGCATGATGCACGAGGATGAGATCAAGGAGGTGTCGACCGCGATGGCCCAACTGGGCACGGTACGCGCCGAGGTGATCGAGCTTCTGTGCCGTGAGTTTGCCGAGGGGCTGGGCGGCGCCGGAAACCTGGTCGGCACCTTCGAGAGCACCGAGCGGCTGCTGCAGCGCGCCCTGCCGCCCGACCGTGCCAACCAGGTCATGGAGGAAATCCGCGGCCCGGCCGGGCGCACCATGTGGGACAAGCTCGGCAACGTCCACGAGGCGGTGCTCGCCAACTATCTCAAGAACGAATACCCGCAGACCGTCGCCGTGGTGCTGTCGAAAATCCGCGCCGAGCACGCCGCCCGCGTGCTGTCCTTGCTGCCCGACAGCTTCTCGATCGAGGTCGTGATGCGGATGCTGCGGATGGAGAGCGTGCAGAAGGACGTGCTGGACGGCGTGGAGCGCACGCTGCGGGCGGAGTTCATGTCCAACCTGGCGCGCAGCACCCGGCGGGACGCGCACGAGATGATGGCCGACATCTTCAACAACCTCGATCGGGCGGCCGAAACGCGGTTCATCGCCGCGCTGGAGGAGCGCAACCGCGAGTCGGCCGACCGGATCAAGGCGCTGATGTTCACCTTCGACGATCTCGGGCGGCTATCGCCGATCGCGGTGCAGGGCCTGCTCCGGGCGATCGAGAAGGACAAGCTGCCGCTCGCGCTGAAGGGCGCATCGGAGAAGCTGCGGGAGATGTTCTTCAACAACTTGTCCGAGCGCGCCGGCAAGATGCTGCGCGACGACATCGAGGCGCTCGGCCCGGTAAAGCTGCGCGACGTCGACGAAGCGCAGGCGACCATCGTGGCACTGGCCAAGGACATGGCGGCGCAAGGCCAGATCGAGATCAGTGAAGGCAAGGACGAGGAGCTGGTCTATTGAACATCGCCGCTCTGCTGCACCGCTCGCGTGGCGTCGCCGGCGTGCTGTACGCCGAGGACTTCGACGCGCCGGACCTGCCATCTCTGCCGGAACCCGAAGCGATCGAGCCTGCGTTCAGCCTGGCCGAGCTGGAGGAGGCCCGTGCCGAAGCGCGCGCCGCCGCCCGGCTGGACGCCGAGGAGAGCCAGGCGGCGGCGCGGCTGCAGGCACTGCAGGCGATTGGCGCCGGGCTGGATGCGGCGCGCGACTCCGCCCGGGAGGACGCGACCGCCGCGTCGGAGGCGATCGCACGGACGATGTTGGGTGTGCTGACCGCTTGCCTGCCCAGCCTGTGTGCTCGCTACGGCGCCGCCGAGGTGCGGACGTTGGCGCGAGCCGTGCTGCCGGCCCTGGTCGACGAACCGCGCATCACGATCCGCCTCAGCCCGCACGACGCCCGAATGCTTGCCGACGAAATCGAGCGGCTGGAGCCGGAGCTTGCGGCTCGGATTTCGCTGGCGCCGACCGACGCCGTGCCCCCCGGCGACCTGCGCATCGCGTGGCAGGACGGGGTGGCCGTGCGCGACGCCGCGGCGGCCCGCGCGGCGGTGCACGACGCCTTGGGCGCCCTTGGCCTCATCGACTCACAGGAGCTGGCACATGTCTGACAAAATCGGATCCGAGAACCTCGACCTGGCCGATCTGGCCGACCCCGCGCGCCGCTTCGACCCGGCCGGGCCGCGCGGCGTACGCGACCTGGAGGCGGTGTACGACATCCCCGTCACCGTCACCGTCAGCGCCGTGCTGGGCAAGGCAACCATGCAGGTCAGCCAATTGCTCAAGCTCGGCCGCGGCGCCGTGGTGGAATTGGACCGCAAGCTGGGTGAGGCGATCGACATCTACGTCAACAACCGGCTGGTCGCCCGCGGCGAGGTCGTGATGGTGGACGACAACCGCCTTGGCGTGACCATGACCGAGATCGTCAAAGCCGACCGGGCCTAGGCCGCGCCAATGCGGGTGCTCATCATCGGCTCGCTGGCGGGGGAACTGGGCCAGGCGGCGCGCATCGCCATCGCGCGGGGCGCCAAGCTCGACCAAGCGGATGCGCTGACGCCGGCAATGGCGCGGCTGCGGGCCGACGCGCGGGTGGACCTGGTGCTGTGCGAAGTCAGCCACGACATCGCGGCACTGGTGCAAGGGCTGGCGGCCGAGCGGATCGCAGTGCCGGTCGTCGCCTGCGGACTCGACACCGACGCCGCCGCCGCCGTGCGCGCCATCCGAGACGGCGCGCGGGAGTTCCTGCCGCTACCGCCCGACGCGGACCTGATCGCGGCCATCCTCCAGGCGGCGTCCGGCGAGACCCACGCGTTGATCGCCCGCGACCCAGCGATGCTCGCCACCGTCAAACGCGCCGAGCAGGTCGCCGGGGCAGAAGCGTCGGTGCTGATCACCGGCGAGTCCGGCACCGGCAAGGAGGTGCTGGCCCGGCACATCCACCGTCGCTCCCGCCGCGCCGCTGGGCCGTTCGTGGCGCTGAACTGTGCCGCGATCCCGGAAAACCTGCTGGAGTCTGAGATGTTCGGCCACGAGCGTGGCGCATTCAGCGGCGCCCAGGCCCGGCGCATCGGCAAGTTCGAGGCAGCCGACGGCGGCACGCTGCTGCTCGATGAGATCAGCGAGATGGACGTGCGGCTGCAGGCCAAGCTGCTGCGCGCGATCCAGGAGCGCGAGATCGACCGGCTCGGCGGCGACAAGCCGGTGCGGGTGAACGTCCGCATCCTGGCCACCAGCAACCGCGACCTGCTGAGCGAGGCCGCCGCCGGGCGCTTCCGCGAGGACCTGTATTTCCGCCTGAACGTCGTCAGCCTGCGCGTCCCGCCACTCCGCGAGCATCCCGGCGACGTCGCTGCCCTGGCCGAGCACTACGTGCGCCACTACGCCGACGTGAACGGCCTGCCGCACCGCCCGCTATCGCGCCTGGCGCAGGCCCGGTTGTTGGGACACCCCTGGCGCGGCAACGTGCGGGAACTGGAGAACGCCATGCACCGCGCGGTGCTGCTCGCGACGGGCGACGAGATCGACGCCGACGCGCTCGAGGTGGTGCCCGCGGCAGGATCGCCCGCTCCGGTGGCGATGGGCGGCGTCGCCGGGCTGGTCGGCCGCACGATGGACGCGGTGGAGCGCGACCTGATCCTGGAGACGCTGACCCACACGCTGGGCAACCGCACCCACGCGGCGACGATCCTTGGCATCTCCATCCGAGCGCTGCGCAACAAGCTGCGCGACTACGCCGCCACCGGCTCGGCCGTGACCCCGCCCGGGATAGCCGCTTAATTGGTAACTTTGCTCGCCCACGCGAAAACGCTGCTGCGGAGATACGCGCCGGGAACCGACGTTGGGCTCGCGCTCGGTGTGGTGCTGCTGCTGGCGGTGCTGATCATCCCGCTGCCGACGGTGCTGCTGGATTTGGGCTTGGCGCTATCGATCACGGCATCGGTGCTGGTGCTCATGGTGTCGCTGTTCCTGCGCCGCCCACTGGATTTCACCAGCTTTCCGACGCTGCTGCTGCTGACGACGCTGCTACGGCTGTCGCTGAACGTCGCCACGACCCGGCTGATCCTAAGCCACGGGCACGAGGGCCCCACGGCCGCGGGGCACGTAGTGGCGGCGTTCGGCGGCTTCCTGATGGGCGGCGACGTCGTGATCGGGTTGATTTTGTTCGCGATCCTGCTGGTGGTGAACTTCATGGTCATCACCAAGGGCTCGGGCCGGATCGCGGAGGTTGCGGCGCGTTTCAGCCTGGACGCGATGCCCGGCAAGCAGATGGCGATCGACGCCGACCTGTCCGCCGGCATGATCGACGAGAAGTCCGCCAGGCTGCGCCGGCGGGAGCTGGAGGAGGAGAGCGGGTTCTACGGCGCCATGGACGGCGCGGCAAAGTTCGTGCGCGGCGATGCGATCGCGGGGCTGATCATCACCGTCATCAACATCTTCGGCGGGCTCGCGATCGGCCTGCTGCGGCACGGCATGGCGTTCGGCGACGCTGCCGCCACCTTCACGACGCTCACGGTCGGGGACGGCCTGGTGTCGCAAATTCCCGCGCTGCTGGTCTCCACCGCGGCCGGCATCGTCGTCACCAAGGGCGGCATGGAGGGCCCGGCCGACGCCGTGCTGCTGCGGCAGTTGGGCGGCGGGGTCAAGCCACTTGCCATGGCGGGTGGCGCTGCGGCGGTCCTCGCGCTGATGCCCGGCGTACCGACGCTGCCGTTCCTGGTCCAAGCCGGGCTATCGGGCGGCGCCGCGTGGCTGCGGGCCAAGCATCCGGTCGACGCGCCGGATGCGCCGGACGTTCCCGTGGCGGCCGGAGAGGCGCCGATCACGGAGTCCTTGCGAATCGACACCATCCGACTCGAACTCGGCTACGGCCTGCTCACCTTGGCGGGCGGCAACGCGCCACGGCTGACCGAGCAGATCAAGGGATTGCGCCGGGCGATCGCGGCCGAGATGGGCTTCGTGCTGCCCCCCGTCCGCATCCAGGACAACATGCAGCTCGCCGCCGACAGCTAAAGCATCCGCATCAAGGAGATCGAGGCGGGGCGGGGCGAGCTGCGGCCTATGCTCGTGCTCGCGATGGACCCGAAAGGCGGCATCCCGGATTTACCCGGCGAGCCGACGACCGAGCCCGCGTTCGGCCTGCCCGCCCTGTGGATCGAACCGTCGCGGCGGGACGAGGCGCTGTTCCGCGGCTGCACCGTGGTTGATCCGCCGAGCGTGCTGACCACCCACATCACCGAGATCGTGCGCGAGACCATGGCGGAGCTGCTGTCCTACGCCGAAACCCAGAAGCTGCTGGACGATCTGCCGCGCGAGCAGCAGAAGCTGGTCGGCGACCTCATCCCATCCCAGGTCTCCGTCGGCGGCGTCCAGCGCGTGCTCCAGGCGCTGTTGTCCGAGCGCGTGTCCGTGCGCGACCTGCCGACGGTGCTGGAGGGGATCGCCGAAGCGTGCGGCGGCCAGCCTCGCCCGGTTGGCGCGATCGTCGCCCACGTCCGCACCCGGCTGGCGTGCCAAATCAGCGATAGCCACATCGGACCCGGCGGCTACATCCCGCTCGTCACGTTGTCGCCGGAATGGGAGACCGCGTTCGCCGAGAGCATGGTCGGGCCGCCCGAGGACCGTCAGCTCGCGATGGCCCCGTCCAAGCTGACCGATTTCATGCACCGGCTCCGCGCCGCCTTCGACGCCGCCCAGGCGAGCGGGGAAGCGCCGGTGCTGCTATCCTCCGGCGGCATACGGGCGCATGTGCGTGCCATCGTCGAGCGCATCCGCCCGGCGACCCCCGTGCTGGCACAGGCCGAAATCTTTCCGCGGGCGCGAATCAGGACTGTCGGCACGATTTAGTTCAGCCATTTCGCCGTCAGTCGTCCGTATTGCCCGGTTTGGGTCGCGATGTGCAGGAACTGGTTCACCCATTGCTGGAATGGCACATCTTGCGGCAGCAAGTAGGCAAGTTCGGAGAAGTTGAAGGGCTGGTCGGGGTGGATGGCGCACAGCTCCGGGTGGAGCTTCTGCTGTAGCCGGGTCTCGACGGCGTCGGTCAGCATGACATCGGCCCGGCCGGCCACCAACTCGTCAAAGATGGCCGCGTTGGCCGGGAACACGACAATGTCGGCCGCGTGCAACTGTGCACGGTCGAAGCGCTCGTTGGTGCCGCCAGGATTGGTGATCACGCGAATGCCGGGCATGTCGATGGCGGCGAGCGTCTGGTATTTTGCGGCGTCCGTGCAGCGCGCGATCGGGGTCTTGCCGCTGCGCATCAACGGGATGGAGAAGAACGCCGCCTTCTGTCGGTCGAGCGTGATGCTGACGCCGCCGGCCGCGAGATCGAATTTGCCCGCTTCAAGATCAGGTAGCAGGTTGGCCCAGGCTGTCGGCACGATCTCCAGCGTCACGCCCAGGGCCGCCGCCATCTCCTGCGCCACATCGACGTCCAGTCCCTCGATGGCGCCGGTGACCGGATCGCGTAGCGAGAACGGCCGGTAGTCGCCCGTCAGGCCCACGCGCAATGCGCCGCGCTGCTGGATGGCGTCGAGCACGCTCGGCGATTGGGCGAAAGCGGGGTGGGCGAGAAGGCAGGCGGCGAGCAGCCAGGTCAAGGCGCGCATGGTTGGGATCTCATCGTGGCGGCGCACCATGACCCGATCTAAACCTTCTGGAAAGGAGCGGCGGGTAAGATCGCGCCATGCGGCTGAAGCTCTATCGCGCCCCCTCCGTAAGCGAAGCCATGGCGCGTGTGCGCGCCGAGCTGGGCGGAGACGCGCTCATTCTATCCACCCGCCGGGTCGCTGATGGCGTTGAACTCACGGCCGCGCTCGAGCCGGAGGAGCCACCTCCGCTCGCGCAGGACCCAGCGTTGGCGCGTGCCCTGGCCTGGCACGGCATCCCTGACGGCTTGGCCGACCAGCTTGGCGCCGGTCCCCTGGAAGCGTCGCTGTCCCGTGTCTTGCGCTTCGAACCCTTGCTCCTAACCCCCGGAGCCGCGCCGGTGCTGCTCGCGGGACCTCCGGGGGCCGGGAAAACGCTGACCACGGCGCGATTGGCGACACGCCTGGTCATGGCCGGCGTAATGCCCCTGGTCGTCACCGCCGATGGCCAGCGCGCCGAGGCCACCGAGCAACTCGCCGCCTTCACGCGCCTCCTAGGATTGACGCTGATCGTCGCAAGCCATCCCGTGACCCTCGCCCGTGCCCTCGCCCGCCGTCAGGATGACGCCCCCGTGCTGATCGATGGTCCTGGCACTGATCCGTTCGACCCGGCGCAGCGCGACGAGATTGCCGGTCTTGCCGCCACCGCTGGCGCCGCCACCGTCCTCGTGCTTCCCGCTGGCCTCGACGCCGCGGAGTCGTCCGATGTCGCGGGCGCTTTCGCCGAGGGGGGCGCGAGCTTGCTGGTCGCCACCCGCCTGGATGTCGCGCGCCGGCTGGGCGGGATTGCCGCCGCCGCACATGCCGGCCGCCTCGCGCTGACGGAGGCGGGGATCGGCCCCGGCGCCGCCGACGGCCTAGCCTCTCTCACCCCCGCGTTTCTGGCGGCGCGTTTAGCGAGACACGGCTCGCTCCCCCTGCGGAGGCGCATCGATGACCACCATCCAGCCAACCCGGGCGGGACGCATGCTGGCGATTGCGTCGGGAAAGGGCGGCGTCGGCAAGACCTGGTTTGCCGTCACGCTGGCCCATGCCTTGGCGCTGCAGGGCCGCAAGATACTGCTGTTCGACGGCGACCTTGGTTTAGCCAACGTGGATGTCCAGCTCGGGCTGACGCCGACGCTCGACCTGTCCGCCGTCGTCGCCGGCCGCACAACCTTGATCGACGCCGCGATGGCGTATTCTCCTGGCGGGTTTGACGTGCTGGCCGGCCGTTCGGGCTCCGGCGCTCTCGCGGCGCTGGACTCGGCGGCGCTGGAGCGTGTGCTGGGCGCGTTGCGGGCGGCGGGCGGCTACGACCACGTGGTGCTCGACCTCGGCGCCGGGCTGGACCGTTCGACCCGGCGCATGGCCGCCTGGTGCGACACCCTTCTGGTGATCGCAACGGAGGAGCCCACGAGCCTGACCGACGCCTATGCCGTCATGAAGCTTCACGCCGCCGACCGGCCGGACGGGGACGCCCGCTTCGTCGTCAACCTAGCCGGCAGCCCGGCCTCCGGCGCACGCACCTTCGCCACCCTTGCGCGAGCCTGCACAACGTTCCTGGGCCGCACCCCGCCGCTCGCAGGCATCATTCGCCGAGACGATCGGGTGCGCGAGGCGATCCGGCGGCAGATGCTGCTGCAAACGCGCCACCCAGGATCGCCCGCGGCCCTGGACGTCGAGCGTATTGCCGGAACTCTGCTCGGATGAAGCCGTCACGAGCGCCTTGCACCAGTTGGCTCCGCTCCCTTATTCCTGCCGTCATTACGGCCAGGGGGCGGCATGAGACTGATCCGCGCCGGCCGGGATTTACGGGTGGACTTCTTCCGCGGCTTGGCGCTGTGGTGGATTTTCCTCGACCATATTCCGTCCGACTGGCTCAATCAGCTCAGCCTTCGCAACTTCGCCTTGTGCGATTCGGCCGAGGTGTTCGTCCTGTTGGCCGGGTATGGCGCCGGGCTCGCGTACGGCAAATCCATGGACCGCAACGGTTGGCTGTATGCCGCAGCCGACACGCTGAAACGGGCCTGGACCCTCTATATCGCGCACATCTTCCTGTTCGTCGTATTTGCGGCCCAGGTCAGCTATTCCGCCATCGCGCTCAACCGTGCGGACTACCTGGATGAGATGGATTTGGACGTGGTGGGACAGACCCCGTATCGCGCCATGCTCGAAGCGCTTACGCTGCATTTCCAGCCAGCTTATCTCAATATCTTGCCCATGTACGTGGCGCTGCTCGTCTTGTTCGCCGTCGTGATGCCGCTGCTGCGTTGGCCCACGCTCCTGGCCGGGTTGTCGGTGACACTGTACGCCGTGGCGCGGCTGCTGGACCTGAACTTGCCGTCTTGGACGAGCACGGGTTGGTATTTCAACCCGCTGGCCTGGCAACTGCTGTTCGTCATCGGCGCCATCCTCGCCTACGCGCCAGGGCAGGCGCCACGTCCCAGTCCGCTCATCGACCTGTTGGCTGGATTCGTCGTGCTCTTTGGCCTTGTGATGCAGTGGGTCGTGTTGGACCACCCGGAGAGCACGGCTCAGTTGCCGGCACAGGTGTCACGCGTGCTGCTGACGATCGATAAATCGAGCCTGCACCCGTTCCGATTGCTGTCCATCCTGGCGCTGACCTGGTCGGTGTCCCGCCTTGTTCCAGCGACGGCGGACTGGCTTAGGTCGCGGTGGGCCGGACCGTTCGTACTATGCGGACAGCACTCGCTCGCGGTGTTCTGCTCCAGCATCGCCTTGTCGTTTTTGGGTCGACTGGTCATGGAGGAGGAGGACGGCTGGTGGCTGCAGATCGTCGTCAACGTCATTGGGGCGATCGCCCTCGCCGGGGTTGGAGCGCTTGTCGCATGGTATCGGGAAAAAGGGCGACCGATGTCTCGCCCGCTTGCCGGGGGTGTTGTCCCTTGATATCGCTAACGTCATGAGATGGCTTGTGGTCCCTCGCGTTGTTTGCATCGCCTTGGCGTTCGGAGCGTTGAATGTGGGTTGGGCGGCCGACCCATGTGCGGCGCCCGACGACTTGACCAGTGCTGTCGCTCCGCTACCCCAGGTCGCGGCGGTGCTGAAGCCCGGTGGCACCCTCGACGTCCTCACCGTGGGTTCAGCGACCGTGTTCGGCCCTGGGGAGTCGCTGATGCCAGGGACCGTGACTGGCCAGGCGCTCGGTTTGGGTGCGATACGCCCCCCTGGCGATGTCGCGCCGGCGGATGACCTCGCCTTTCCACTTCAAATGGCGAGAAATTTGGAAGCAGCGATACCGGGATTGAAGGTGAACATGACCGTCCGTGGCGGGCGTGGAATGCTGGCGTCCGAGATGTTGGCGATCCTGAAATCGGAGCTTTCCCAAAATCACTACCAACTCGTAATTTGGCAAACCGGCACCGTGGAAGCTGTCCGCAGCGTGCCCGCCGCCGATTTCGTCGAGGTACTCTCCGACGGTGCCGCCGCGGTTCAGGACGCGGGGGCCAACCTCGTGCTGATCGATCCGCAGTTTAGCCGATTCCTGCACAGCAATGCGCAACTGGACATCTACACGCACGCGATGCAGGAGATCGCGGCGAGGCCGGGCGTCATGCAGTTCCCCCGCTTCGAATTGATGCGCTATTGGGTGGGCGAAGGTCAGATCGATCTCGAGCGAACCCCGCGGGGCCAGAGGCATAGGATGGCGGATCAACTGCATGCCTGCATCGGCGCCAAGCTTGGGCGCATGGTCCAGGACGGCGCGAACACGCCGCCCTCGTAATTGATTGAGGCTCCTCCTGGGTTTCGGGTGGGGATATGGCGGTGAGGTCCTGACGGCAAGGCTCGTCTGGAAGCGCGATTTCGCAATGGTTGCAACGCTTGTTGGCCGAGTCGAGGCGTCGGTTCTTCACGGGTTCGGCGTCGTCGTGGCTGTTTTGGACCTGATCAACCTCGCCTTTCTCGTGGATGACGCAAAGTGCTCCGATCTGATCCGTCAGCCTCGCTGGCCCGATGGGGTTCGTTGCCCAGGAGGGTCGGGCAAGCGGCGACCCGCGATCTCCAAATCGCCAGGGAACGGGGCTTGCCAGGGAACGGGGATTGAATGAGGACGACGTCCATTCGAGGGCTTTGTGCCTGCGGGAGGGCTTCGTGGCCAAGGTACGCGAGGTGAACCTTGAAGGCGTGGTCGAGATCGACGAGGTCGATGTGGTCGCCGGGCACCAGGGCAATCCGGCTGCCAGCCAAACACTGGCCGCATGGGGCGGCGCCGGCGGCTCAAGGGAGCACCGGCCCGCGGCACTGTGGCAACGGACAAGCCGCCCATCGTTGGATTGACCAAAAAGGCCGGCGGGTTGATCTCCCTATGCTGGCCAATGTCCAGCACAAGACGATCAAACCGATGATCGAGGAGGTCGTCGCGAAAGGATCACAGATTTATACGGATGAGTATGACAGCTACGCGCGCCTGCCGGCCTGGGGTTAACAGCACCAGACCGTCTGCCACAGTGCGGGCGAATACGCCCGCGACGAAGACGCCGACGGCTTCCATGAAATCCACGTCAACATCATGGCACGGGTCTGGGGAAGGGGGCTGGTCGCAGCTCCGCTCCTGGTTACGACCCCATCGCGGTCTTTCGCAGGAAAATCTGCCGATCTATCGCCGGTCTTCCAGTGTGTTCACAATGCCCGCAACCAAGGCAAACAGCGTCTCTCCGCCCTCGTCGGCGCCCCGGTCGCATGATCGCCGACCCACCACCCCAAAACCCAGGATGAACCACAGCTTTATATGACGCGCACCAGCAACAGCATACCGGCAATGAGCAGGACAAGCAGCGTCGCCACCGCGCTGCCGCCCCGACACACGTATTGCTGCAGCGAGGCCTCGGGCGCGACGAGGCCGATCGGATGCAAAATTCGGGCGACCACCAAGGTCAGCAGCAGCACGTGGATGGTAGGGCGGCTGGTCCCGCTGGTTTCGAGCAGGGCGGTCAGCAGGAGGACGAGCGGCACGTACTCCGCGAAGTTTCCGTGCGCCCGGATGCGCCGGTTCATGTCCGCCTGCCCGCCATCGCCGAGATTGACCCGGAACTGCCCCCGGCCTGCGATAACCCAGCCCGAGAGCGCGACGAAGATCAAAGCCAGTACGGCAGCGTAGCCGGAGGTAAGGGCGGGAAATTGCATTCGATCGTCCCTATGGCGACGCCGGCTCGCCGAAATCCGCCGGCGGCACACCCTGCGCCACCAACGCCGCCGCCTGCGCCTCGCGGGCCCGCCGATAGCCGGCGCGAGCAGACAGCCGCTCCCAATACTCCGCCACCTCCGGCGGGAACTGCGCGTCCAACCCCAGTTTGCCCGCGATTAGCAGCGCGTAGCCGATCGAGACGTCGGCGGCAGTGAAGCGCCCAGCGGCGTAGTAGCCGCCCGCCAGCCCCGTCACGCTCTTGCGCAGGCGGGACAGGAACCAGCGCGCGTAGTCCTCGGCAACCTGCCTCACGCGGCGTTCCGGCGGCTCCAGGCGGCTGTAGCGCAGCACCAACGCCTGCGGAAACGTCAGGGTCGCCTCGCCCAAGTGCAGCCCGTTCAGGAACGCGGCGTAGCCCGGCTCCTCCGGCGCCACGTTCATCGGCGACGGCCCATGCCGCGTGACGAGGTACTGGCAGATCGCCGCCGACTCCGTCATCCGCACCGCGCCGTCCTCCAGCAGCGGAACGGTGCCGAGCGGGTTGCGGGCCAGATAGTCCGGCGCCGCGACCCGGGGCGGGAACGGCAGCATCCGCACTTCATACGGCAGCTCCATTTCCTCCAGCATCCAGAGCGGCCGGAAGGAGCGCGTGTCGGAGCAGTGGTGGAGGACCAGCATTGACCCAGTCTGGCCGATCGGCTCCGATATTGGCAATCCGCCACGACGCGGAACGGGAGCGCCGGAGATGAGACCCCACGCCTGCCACAGCCCGGCGGCACAGCTTGCGTCTGGGCCGTCGCGATGCTGACCCGTGCGCCCGATTACGCGACGCTGCAGCGGGATTTCCGCTGGAACATCCCCGACCGCGTCAACATGGCGGTCGATTGCTGCGACCGCCACGCCGACGGCAGCGGACGGCTAGCGCTGGTGACGGAGGACGAGGGGGGACACGTCCGCCGCTTCTCGTTCGACGACATCCGCCGCCTGTCCAACCGTTTCGCCAACGTGCTGGCGGCCGACGGGCTGCGCGACGGCGACCGCCTGGCCATCCTGCTGCCCCAGGCGGTCGAGACCGGCGTGGCGCACATCGCTGCCTGGAAGTCGGGCCTGGTCTCCCTCCCGCTGTTCACCCTGTTCGGGCAGGACGCGCTGGAGTACCGGCTGGCCGACAGCGGCGCGCGGGCGCTGGTCACCGACTGCGCCGGATGGGTCAAACTCGCCGGGTTGCGGGCGCGGCTGCCAGATTTGGAATACGTATACATCGTCGATGGCGCACCCGCCGGCACATCGGACTTCCACGCCGCCGTCGGCCACGCGTCCGACGCGTTCGCCCCGCGCGACACGGCGGCCGACGACCCGGCGATCATCATCTACACCTCCGGCACCACCGGGAACCCGAAGGGCGCGCTCCACGCCCACCGCGTGCTGCTCGGCCACCTGCCGGTGCTGGAACTGTCGCACGACTTCTTCCCCCATCCCGGCGACCTGTTCTGGACCCCTGCCGACTGGGCCTGGATCGGCGGATTATTCGACGTCCTGCTGCTGGCCTGGCACCACGGCGTCCCCGTGCTGGCCCAGCGGAGCCGCAAGTTCGACCCCGGCGCGGCCCTCGCGCTGATGGCTCGGCACGGGGTCCGCAACGTGTTCCTCCCACCCACCGCGCTCCGGCTGATCCGGCAATCCGGCGCGACGCAGGACGGCCTCGCCCTGCGCAGCGTCGCCAGCGGCGGAGAGACGCTGGGCGCCAGCCTGCTCGAATGGGCGGAGCAGACCCTGGGCTGCGTGCCCAACGAGTTCTATGGTCAGACCGAGTGCAACGTCG
>JAABUX010003161.1_pt1 | contig 22155 bp, 17 predicted proteins | sample 5561851 | NCBI WGS metagenome assembly JAABUX01 (sample SAMN10711883, study PRJNA513361) | rock metagenome | isolation source: Antarctica rocks | place: Antarctica: Victoria Land, Richard Nunatak red sandstone | collected 2016-01-03 | reverse complement strand
CCGCCGCGTCGTAGAGCGACGTATAGAGGGGGCTATCCGGGTACGTGTCGCAGAACACCCGTGCGACGCGCTCGGCGCCGCCCTCCTGATTGAGGTAATCGTGCGCGAGCGCGACCTTCAATACCATACCGCTTCCGCCTCTCTATCTCTAGCCATGAGATCCACCGGCCGTCCCGCCTCGTCACGGACCGCCGTGGCCGTCCCCATCGCGCGGGGACTCTTCCGATGATAACATACGCCGCCTCCATCGTTAAGCCTTAACCAATCTTCACCGCTTTGCTCCAATCGTAACCGAATCTTTACCGTTTTCGCGCCTCTGTCGTAACCGAATCTTAACCTCGCCGTGTTACGATAGATGGTAAGAGGGAGTGATACACTGTGGTCATCGAATGGGGTCAACACCAGCAGGTATCGAAAAGTGCAAAGGTGGTGTGGCGCCAAGGGGTAATAGAGATGGATCATCGTGTCGATAGATGGCTATGGACCGTGACGTAGCGATGTTTGATCCAATTGTTCCCACGCCGCGTATTAGATACATGACGGACGATATCGACTACCACCGGCAGACCAACGCCCCAACACAGGGCGGCGAACACTACCGCGCCATCGTAGATCTCGCCTCCGATGGGGTCATCACGATGCGAGCGAGCGTGGATGGCCGGATTCGCACCTTTAACCGCGCCGCCGAACGCATATTTGGATACACCGCCGCCGAGGTGATCGGCCGGCCGTTCACACTGCTGCTGCCGGAGCGCATCCGCGCGGCGCATCGAGCCGGACTTGAACGCTACCAGACCTCGAGAGGGTTTAGCTCCCTTGGCGGCGCCCGCGAACTGACGGGGCTGCGCAAGGATGGGGCCGAGATTCCCCTCGCGGTGACCGTCGCCGTGGTCGACGACGGCGACGACGCGGAGCCCGTCTTTGTCAGCATCGTCCGCGACATCACCGCGCGCAAACGCGCCAAGAACGCGCGGGCGCGGCAGGCCTCGCTGCTCGATCTGGCCCACGACGCCATCATGGTCCGCTCCTTCGAGACGGGTGAGATCGTGTACTGGAGCCGCGGGGCCGAAACGTTGTACGGCTGGTCGTCCAATGAAGCGGTGGGGCGGGTGTCCCACACTCTGTTGCGCACCTCGTTCCCAGGGCCGCGGGAGGAGATCGACGAGCAGGTGCGTCGCACCGGGGCGTGGGAGGGCGAGTTGGGGCATAGCTGCCGCGACCGGACGCGCGTGATCGTGGACAGCCGTTGGGCCGTGGAGCGGGATGAGGCGGGTGCGCCCACGGCGATCCTCGAGATCAACCGGGACATCACGGCGCGCAAATGCGCGGAGATGGAGCGGACAGCCGCGTTGGGGGCGGAGCGGGCCTACTCCCGCCGCCTGGGCGAACTGGCGACGCTTAGGGACGACTTCATGGCCGTGGTCGCCCATGAACTGGCGTCCCCTATCGCCGCGATCCAGGCATGGTCGGGGATGCTGGGGGTGGAGGACGCCACCGTGTCGCGGCGCGTAGACGGCGCCGCGATGATCCGCGACCAGGCCGATGCGCTCGCCGCGCTCGTCGCCGACGTGCAGGCCATCGCCACCGTCGAGCGTGATGGCTTCGCCGTCCACCCCCTCCCGACGCCGCTCGCGGCGCTCGTCGACGACGCGGTCGCCTTCGCCGGCGCGCTCCCCGGCCGGCATCCGGTCACGGTAGCGATGACCGCCGACGTCGCGCAGGAGCGGGTGCTGGCCGACGCGGACCGCATCGGCCAGGTGCTGCGCAACCTGCTCGGCAACGCCGCCAAACACACGATGGAGGGGACACCGATCGAACTCCGGGCGACGCGGTTGGATGAACGCGTGCGCATCGAGGTGGCCGACTGTGGCGCCGGCATCCGCCCCGACGACCTCGCCGACATCTTCGAGAAGTTCAGGCGCGGTCGCGTGACGCATCGCCGCGTCGCGGGGCAGGGGCTGGGGCTCTACCTGTCCCGGCAGATCGTCCGGGCGCATGGCGCGGACCTGACGGCGCGCTCGGCGCCCGGAGCAGGGACGACTATGGGGTTCGAGCTGGAGGTCGCGCTGTGATCTGTGTCTTGCTCGTCGACGATCACGCCGCGTTCCGTCAACCGCTCGCCTTCATGCTCGACCGCGAGCCGGATATCACCGTGGCCGGGCAGGCGGGCTCGCTGGCCGAGGCGCGGCCGTTGCTGTGCGTGGCCGACGTCACGCTGCTCGACCTGGACCTCCCCGATGGGAACGGCGCCAGCCTAATCAAGGAGCTGCACGCGGTCAACCCGCACGGCGCGGTGTTCATCCTCACGGGCAGCGCCAGCCGGCTTCAGTTCGCCCAGGCCGTGGACGAGGGCGCGGACGGCGTCATGCGGAAAACGAGCGGCCTGGACGAGATCATCGGCGCGATTCGCCGCCTCGCCGCGGGGGAGCCGCTGCTCCCGCCGCGCGAAATAGTTAATCTACTGCGGCTGGCCAGCCGCCAGCGCGCGCAGGATCAGGCGGAGTTGCGCACGATCGGACGCCTCAGCGCGCGCGAGCGCGAGGTGCTGCAGGCGCTCGCGCAGGGTCTCAGCGACAAGGGGATCGCCGAGCGGCTGTGCGTGAGCCACCACACGGTGCGTACGCACATGGTCAACGCCATGGGCAAGCTCGGGGCCGAGTCGCGTCTGCAGGCGCTGCTGGTCGCGCTGCGCCACGGCGTCGTCACGCTCGACGACGCCGGCGCATAATTGCGTTTAGTTCATTTAGGGGATGGCGCCCATGCGCGCGCCGGTTATGCTGTAGGTATCCCCAACTCCAGATGTCTACGAGGTAAGTGATGGCGTTGCGCGTCGATGCACGATACCGCCCCTCGGAGTCCAGAGGTAGAACGATCGGGCATGCTAATGAGTGGAGCCTATGCGTATCGTCGTCGCTAACGACCCCCTGGCCTACCGCGACGTCATCGGGTCGACCGTGCGCGTGTTGCGCCCGGACGTGGACGTCGTCACCGTCGCCCCCGACGAGTTGGAAAAGACGATGCTGGACAGCGCGCCCGATCTCGTCGTGTGCAGCCGCCTCACCGCCGCCGTGGACGCGCGGGCGCACGCCTGGATCATGCTCTACCCCGACGGCGCGTCCGGCGCGACGATCAGCGTCGCCGGCGAGCGCACCACGGTCGCCGATATCGACTTCCCCGGCCTCCTCACCGCCATCGACCGCGCCACCCACTAGCCGGCCATCGATCGCGCCACCCACCAGCCGGCGCCGCGTGGTGACGATAGCCTCCCCGTCCTCATCCCTATCCCTCAAATGAACTAGATGAATTGTCGTGGGTAAATTGGTTCATTTCACCGAAGGCAGCCGCGCGCCGGCCCCGTACTATGGTAGTATTGGAAGCGACGATGTGGGGACCGCAACTTGGGCGCCTGGCCCCCGCCGAGCGAGTGGCGCAACCGGCCGAGCGCGACGCATGGATCGGTTTTTTACCCCCGTTAACTATGTTGTATTCGTCACGAATGGAAAGATATGCCGGTCCTTCATCTCCAATAATCGCAGCCTGTATCCGCGCAATCGTGTCTAGAAAGAGAGCAGACATGTTGAAGGTTCTTTCCATTGTCGGTACCCGCCCCGAGGCGATCAAAATGGCTCCCGTCATCAAGGAGCTGGAACGGCATACAGGCCGTGTTATGAGCCGCGTGTGCCTCACGGCACAACATCGTTCAATGCTCGATCAGGTAATTGATTTATTTGACATTCAGCCCGACTACGATCTGGATCTCATGCGGAAGGCCCAAACGCCCGCGCAAGTCGCCGCCTCGGTTCTCGCGGAACTCACGCCGATCATCATGGAAGAGGCCCCCGACTGGGTGCTTGTCCAGGGCGATACAACCACAGCGATGGCCGCGTCCATCGCCGCCGTGTACGCGAGGGCCAAAGTGGGCCACGTCGAGGCGGGCCTGCGCACCTACGATAAAGGGCAGCCGTTCCCTGAGGAGTTGAACCGCCGCATCACCGGAGCGGTCGCCGATATGCACTTCGCGCCGACGGAGTGGGCGCGGGAGAATCTGCTGCGGGAGAATATTCCGGCCACGGATATCGTGCTGACGGGCAACCCAGTGATCGATGCGATGCATGCGGCGAGCGAGATGCCCTACGATGTCGCGACAGGGCCGCTGGCCGCTATCCCCTGGGACAAGCGCATCATCGTCGTGACGGCGCACCGGAGGGAGAACTTTGGCGAGCCAATCGAGTCGGTCTGCCGCGCCCTACGCATGCTCGCGGACATGTACCGCGACGATGTCCACATCGTCTATAGCGTCCATATGAATCCAAACGTGCATAAGCCGGTACATCGCTTGCTCGGCCACGTTCCAGGCGTGACTTTGCTAGAGCCGCTGGACTACCTGCCGATGGTGCAGTTGCTCAAACGCAGTACTTTCGTGATCACCGACTCCGGCGGCCTTCAGGAAGAGGCTCCCACCTTGGGTAAGCCCGTCCTTGTGTTACGCAACACGACCGAGCGCCCCGAGGCGGTCGAGGCTGGGACGGCTCAGCTCGTCGGCACGGACTATCGGAACATTATCATCGCGGCGTCGCGCCTCCTGGACGAGCCGGGCGCGTACGCGGAGATGGCCCATGCGGTCAATCCCTATGGCGACGGCCTTGCGGCCGAGCGCATCGTCGCCGCGTTGGATGGCAACCTTGGCAAGGTCATTCCGTGGCATCAGCCCAAGCGCAAGCTTGCCGTCGCGGAGATGGAAATGTGGGAACGCGTCACCGTAGCCCACTAACAGCGGACCGCACCGCTCCCATGCGCCCTCGCGTTGTGCGGTTATGTCAGCCATTGTGTCGATCTCCAGGCGCAGGGCTCATCCCTCGGGGTAGGTTATGCCCTCACCCACGCACCTGCCTTGACGTACCCGCTAACCTGCCAAGGGGGGATAGACGGGATGCGCGCTATATCGTACCCTCGAGTAGGATAGGTGTGGCGTGATCGGTCGTCTATGCCGGGGCGCATTCCGTTGCGCTCCCCCTTTGCACAGCCGCGAGATGGCGGTCGGTGCGCTGGGCGGTTGGCTCGCACCGATTCGGCCGATAATAAAGATGGGACTGGAAAGAACAGCACTTGAAGATAGAGTTGGGAGATTTGGCAGAGTGGTAAGTAACGTCGGAAGCCCCGCAGGCGTTGAGCAGCTCCAGTGTGACCTTATTCAATTCCTCACCTCCGCGCCCATCCTGGACGCCGAGGGTAACCTCTACTCCTGGGTCAACTGGACTGACCCGGAGCATGTCGGCTACGTCTACCCTGAGGGCATGGGGCTCTACCTGACGCTCATGTCGCAGCTCGCCGCCAGCCGGAAAGATGCGGCGATGGCTGAGTGCGCGACCAGGGTGGCTGGCCGATTGCAGGACATCATGCACCCGTCGGGTGGCATCGGCATACACGGTCAGCTTTATCCCTTTGACGTGTGCATGGCTATCAAGGGGCTGCTCACGTTTCAGGGCGAGCTCAATGGTCACATCAATCCTGGGGTGCTCGCGCGCATGGCCCATTTCGTTGTAGACATGGGCGACCGCCGCCTCACCATCATGAATGAGGATGGCGGCCTGCCTGAGGTCGCGCCAACCTGGTCGACTGCCTTCGGCGCCAGCATGCTTAAAGAGGTCATAGCGCTCGACGCGCTCTACCTCGAAACCGGCGAGGAGCGTTACCGCGCGATGGTCGACCAGGTCGCTGACGAGGTCATCGCCACCTGCTACAAGGACGGCTCCTTCCACGTCATCCCGCAGGACTCCTCCGTCTATACTCACCCGAATTGCTACGCCCTGGAAGGCCTGTTGCACCTGCGCGCGCGCGGTTATCGCGACACGACGGAACTGCTGCACGCCGGCTCCGACCAGTTGTGCGACTGGCAGAAAGCGGACGGCAGCCTCTACAACTGGCACAATGCTACACCAGAACGGCAGGCGGCCAAGCGCAAGGTGGGCGACGCCAGTGCGCAGGCCATCCGCATCTGGTTCGCCGTCGACAGCGAGGCCTACCGTCCACAAATCGAGCGTGGCCTGAGCTTCCTAGTCGATCTACAGTCTCCACAAAAGGGTCTTTACTACGCGGACGACAGCACGGATGTCAACTCGATTACCTCCATTTTCGCCGCCCAGGCGTTGGAGTGGTACCTACATGGAGTACGCGCCGATGCCATTGCCTAACGTGCTCACGAAAACAAAAGGACAAACTGCTACGGTCACGAAGGTCTGCGTCGTCATCGCCGCCTACAACGAGGGGCCGAACATCGGCCGCGTCGTGCGGGGGGTCAAGGGAGTGCTGGGGACGGGTGACGAGGTGCTTGTCGTCGACGACGGCTCGACGGACAATACGACCGAAGCGGCCCGCGCGGCTGGCGCCCGTGTCGTCCAGCAGTGGCCTAACCAGGGCAAGGGCCGCGCCATTATCAAGGGCATCCGGGAGGCCAGGGGCGACATCGTCGTCTTCATCGACGGGGACGGCCAGGACCCGCCGGAGGAGATTCCGCTGCTGCTCGCGCCGATGCGCGACCAGGACGCCGACATGGTCAACGGCTCCAAGTTCATCGGCCAGTTGAAGGAGGGCGCGATCAGCCGCCCCAACTACTACGGCAACCTGTTCATGAGCGCGTTCATCAACCTGCTCTTCGGGGTCAAGATCACCGACTCGCAGTCGGGCTTTCGCGCCTGGCGGCTGGAGAAGATGCGCGGGCTCAAGCTCGACGCCAAAGAGTACGAGATCGAGACCGAGATGCTGATCAAGGCGGTCAAGGCCGGCCTCAAAGTCGTCGAGGCACCGGTCACTCGCGACAAACGCGCCTACGGCAGCACCAGCTTCAAGCGCGTGCGCAATGGCACGCGCATCCTGTGGACGATCCTGCGCCTGCGCCTGACATAGATATAGGGTGTGGGGGTACTGGGCTCGTTCGCAAGGCCCGCATAGTCTAAAGAGCATAAGATATTGCAAGTCTAATGTCTGTCGCACCACATTGAACTGGATAGCATGAAGAAAAGTAGTGATGCATGGCAACATCTACACTAGAGATCTCCGTTATTATCTGTGCGTATACCGAAGTGCGATGGGATGATCTGGTCGCGTGTGTAGCGTCAGTACAACAACAGACTTCCCAACCGCGCGAGATCGTGGTTGTCATCGACCACAACCCGGCCATGCTCGAGCGGGTGAGAGTGCAACTCTCCGGTGTCCGTACGATCGAGAACAGGCAACTGGCTGGCGCTTCGGGGGCGCGTAATGCAGGAGTAGAAGTCGCGCAAGGGGCAATCGTGGCCTTTATCGACGATGATGCCCAGGCGACGCCCGATTGGCTCGAGCGACTGGTGGAGCACTATGACGACCCGCGCGTGCTCGGCGTTGATGGGCTGATTGAGCCTTCCTGGGTAAGTGGCCGCCCACGCTGGTTTCCGGACGAGTTCAACTGGACAATAGGGTGCACGTATCGGGGCATGCCCACGAAAACAACGCCTATCCGCAATCTTATCGCCGCCAACATGTCGGTCCGACGCGATGTATACCAAGCCCTGGGCGGTTTCCGTGCGGGGTTCGGCAACGTCAAGGTTGAGGGACGCGCCAGTCTACTTCGATTGGAACCGCGCGCCGGGGATGAGGAAGCTGAGTTTTGCATCCGCGGTCTACAGCGGTGGCCGCAACGCGTCTGGTTACATGAGCCGAGCGTGAAAGTACGCCACCGGGTCCCCACACAGCGCGGTCGCTGGAGCTACTTCTTGTCACAATGCTATGACGAGGGGCTGGGCGCGGCCATGATCGTGGACTCCCTTGGCCAGCAAGACGGATTATCCCTGGAGCGCGACTATACGCTCAAAGTCTTGCCGCGAGGCGTCGCGCGGGGGATAGTAGACACGGTGTTGCGCCGCGACATCACCGGCCTGGGACGTTCAACCGCTATCATCGCCGGCTTCACGACAACAGCGACAGGTTATGTGTTGGGTCGAACGTTGGGGCAGGTGGTACGCAAGCGGCAATTGACCGCGCGCGATCTGGGACGTGCGTCCTGATACCAGGTTTGAATTGTATCGTGCGCGCCTGCGCCGGCCTTGCCTAAGGAATCATTGTGAGTGTGACCCGTCCATCCGCTACTAATAATCGACCTGATCGCGACATGGAGACAGTGAACTTTACATCTATCCGGATGCTAGAGATAGAGATAAGTCGCCCCCTGCCCTACGTGTCGGCCTATGACGAACAAAAAGGTCATACGTATCGGCGGGCACTCTCTCTCGTACGGTTGCACACCCAGCCCCTGGGATTGATCGAGTTGCACCTCGACGCCGACGGACTGACGCCCCTGGACTACGCGCGCCAGATCTGGTGTGCGCTAGGGTCACAAATCACGGCACATCTGCGCGAGGACGGACTACCGGCGGTGACGGCGCTCCAAGAGTGCGGCATCGCGACCACCGACACTCCCCGTTGTGTGCAACATCGGGAGCGGTTCTTGGCCCATGCCCCGCTTGTCAGCGTCATTATCCCCACCTCTAACCGTACCGATCGCCTGGCTGTCTGTCTGGACTCGCTCCTCGCCTCGCGGTACCCAAACTTCGAGATCATCGTCGTCGACAGCATACCCAAGACATCCGCCACGGCTGATCTACTACGAGACGCATATGGTGCGCTTCCGCAGGTCCGCTACATCCGCGAAGATCGGCCCGGTAGCTCCGCTGCCCGGAATCGAGGGCTAACAATAGCCAAAGGTGAGATCGTTGCTTTCACCGACGACGATGTAGTGGTCGACGCTTATTGGCTGGCTGAGATGGCGAAAGGCTTCCGGGCCGCCGACAACGTAGGCTGCGTGACGGGACTCATCATACCGATGGAGTTGGAGACTCAAGCACAGGTCTGGTTCGAGCAGTACGGCGGGTTTAGCAAGGGTGTCGCACGCCAGATCTACGACTTGGGCAGGCACCGACCGAGTGACCCGCTCTTTCCATACAACGCGGGCATGTTCGGTTCGGGCAACAGCATGGCCTTTAACAGGACCGTGCTTCGCAAGGTGGGCAACTTCGACCCGATGCTGGGCAATAACACGCCCGCGCTCGGGGGCGTGGACATCGACGCCTTCTTCCGCATCGTGATCAACGGTTATCAGCTCGTCTATGAGCCGGCGGCTATTGTCCATCATGCGCACCGCCGCGACTACGCTGGTCTCCGTAAGCAGGTGTATAGCTTCGCGGCCGGTACCACAGCGTTCCAGATGAAATCAATCCTAGCGCATCCACGACTCCTGCCCGGTTTCATCGCAATAGTGCCCGCCGGCCTACGCTTTATCCTGAGCCCACAATCGGATTTAAACAAACAGAAGAGGCGCGATTATCCCGAAGAACTGACGGTCCTCGATCGGAAAGGCATGCTGTATGGCCCTCTTGCTTATCTGCGCAGTTGGTGGTGGTGGCACGTTAGCTTGCCGTTGAATCGACGATGGCGGGTAAAGTAGTTGTATTTACGAAAACGCGGGGGCTGTAGGTAAATGGCGCAGCCTGTGGCGGTTGCATCGGAGCAACGTGCTAAGAGCCCTTCTACACCGCAACTCCCGTCTGTGCGGATCATTGGATGGGGCTTCCTACCGGCTTTGAGCCTTGTGAGTGCGTTTGGTTTAGTACTTACAGCACTTGCGGATAACGGTGGCCGAAGTAGCGCGGCATGGGCAACGCCGCTGTTCTGGCTCTCTCTACTGGTCCTGTTCATGCCGATAGCATGGCGACTGCTATCGCTCGACGCCACACGAAAAGAGCGCATCGGGCTTGTCGTGGTCCTTGGCGTGACGCTGTACCTCGTCAAAGTGCTGCGTGACCCCTTAGCCTTCACCTACCTCGATGAGTTGGAGCATTGGCCAACCGCCAACAGTATCCTGCAAACGCACCACCTCTTTCACTACAATACCCTTTTGCGGATTAGCCCTCTATTCCCAGGCTTGGAGAACGTCGTAAGCGCGTTGGCGACTATCGGGGGGCTGTCCATATTCGATGCCGCCATCATAGTTGTCGGGGTGGCGCGGCTTGTGCTCGTGTTGGCGCTCTATTTCCTCTACGAGATGGCGAGCCGGTCGCAGCGCGTGGCGGGGCTAGCCGTGCTCCTGTACATGGCCAATCCCAACTTTCTGTTCTTTGATGCGCAATTTGCCTATGAATCGCTATCCCTCGCCCTCGCCGCGCTGACTCTTTTTCTGGTTGCACGCCGGCAGAGCGCCCCTGCGGGCGCGCGATTAGGGTCGAGCTTGGCGGCCATGATTGGCATCAGCGCGGTCGTGGTCACTCATCACCTCACCTCTTACGCCCTCGCGATACTCCTGATCATATGGACAGTTGTTGCACTGTATACGAACCCGCGCGCGAAGGAGTGGGCCGTGCTGGGAAGTCTGGCGATCTTCGCAGTGGTTGCTAGCGGGGTCTGGATCATGTTCGTAGCAAGCCCGGTCTTAGCCTACGTGGGAGGACCTTTTCACAGCGCCGCTGACCAGTTTTTGCACTTAGTTACTGGTCAAAGAACTGCTCGAAAATTGTTTAGCAATCCAGCCGCGCGGACGCCGCTCTGGGATATCGTGACCGGCTATGCATCGGTCGCACTAATTCTATTAGGACTACCGTTTGGGTTGTGGCGGCTCTGGCAGCGTCACCGTACCATTGCATTAGCCGTCGTCCTCGCTCTGGGCGCGCTGGCCTATCCTGTCAGCCTGGGGCTCCGTCTAACCCCCGGTGGCACGGAAACGTCGAATCGCTCCTCGGAGTTTCTGTTCGTTGGCATCGCGTTTGTGCTGGCAATAGCGGTCGCTGAGCTTGAGACGCCTCACCGCGTCCAGTGGATGCGATGGGGAGCTTTCCTCCTGTGGGCCTCCATCATTTTCATTGGGGGGATCACCATTGGCACGGCTCCATACGCCCGGCTACCGGGGCCATATCTCGTTGGCGCCGATCAGAGATCGGTCGACGCTAGGAAGTTGACGACAGCGGAGTGGGCGCGAATGTACCTCGGCCCCGGCAATCGTATGCTCACGGACCGCATGGGTCGAGAACTGATGGGATCGTATGGGGAACAAGATCCGCAACAAGGTTTCAGCGACGGGATGAGGGTGGCGCTCGTGTTTTTCTCACGGCAATTCGACGCGGCCGACAAGAAGATCTTGCATGGGGACGGAATACGCTACATCGTGGTTGATCAGCGGCTTAGTACCGCGTTACCCCTGCAAGGCGAGTATTACGACGCAAATGAGCCCAACGGGAAGCATCATACGACGCCAGTAAGCCACGCGGCACTCGTGAAGTTTGACAACGTTGAGGGTGTCAGCAGAGTCTTCGATAACGGCTCTATCAAGGTCTACGACGTCGGCGTGTATGGAGGATGCTCCAGGACGGTCGATCATCGGAGTTTGTGCGTAAACGGGAATATAGTTGGCACCGCTTCTGTTACGCCGTCAGCTAGTCCTACATCGCACATGCCAAGTCGACACTCGCAGCAACCGCAAGGTTCGGCAAAGAGCATACCGCAGTCTAATCTCTTGCTCAATACCGCTGTTATATCCTTTGGCGTTCAACGCATCCACAGTCCCAGCGCCATACGGACCATTTATGTCGTTAATCTTCAGCAGACACCTTTGACGATCGCACACGTCACGATCACTGGGCGCGACAAGGATGACTTCCACGAAGTCGATACCTGCACTGGCGTTACCATCAATGCGTACAACAGGTGTTCCATCGATGTCGGCTTCATCCCTGCGGCAAGCGGAACCCGGAAGGCCGCTATAGTTATCGACGATAACACTGGTGATCACAGGTACGTGCCGTTGAGCGGGCAGGGACAGAGCCGTTCTGCACTGGTCAAGCGTGGACATGCACAGTAATCGTCGCACTACAGAGAGGAATTGGAAACGATATATGTATCGTAGTTCGGCGGATCTCCTCACGGTGATGCTGGCTGCCGTCGTCGCGGCAGTGCTGACCGTTGCCCCCTTCGGCGAGAATCTTGTACGGGTCGCGCTCGCCCTGTCGCTCGTGCTCGTGCTACCGGGCTATGCTCTGACGTCCGCCGTGTTCTCTGAAGGGAAACTCGATGTTCCGGAGCGACTTCTTCTTGTGCCCGGTCTCAGCTTGGTGCTCGCTATTTTAGGCGGATTGGTACTAAACCTGACGCCATGGGGGCTGTCTACGGTTCCGTGGGTACTTCTGTTAAGTGGTACAACCCTCGGCGCCGGCGCGTTGGCGCTAGCGCGTCGACAGAAACGGCCGATGGGCGTTACACGACGTTTGACCATCGGGCTCGACGCGCGCCAGGGGGCGCTCGTGGGATTGGCCATCCTGGTATCCGGTGTCGCACTGGAGATGTCGCGCGGTGCCGCGATCCGGCAACAGACGCCAGGATTCACACAACTCTGGCTGCTACCTCGCGGAACGACAAGTCACAGTACTACCGTCCAGGTCGGTATACACAGCTTATGGCCGGAGACGACGCGATACAGGCTGCAGATCTTGACAGGCAGCAGTGGTCATATCGTGCGCACATGGAACACCATCATATTGCAGTCGGGTGACGACTGGAGCACCACCATCTACCTGCCCATATCAGGCCGTGGGACAATACGGGCAAATCTCTATCTCACCGATACGCAATCCTGTGACATACAAGCGGGGCAGCGAGACAGCGAGGCTGGCGGAGAGTGTGCATCGAAAACCGCTCGTCTCAAGATCTACCGCCGCGTCTTCTTGTCGATGGGATGAGAGGAATGAAACATAGAGAATATTCCGAGAACCGCTGCTGTCTCCTTTCCAAACGCCCTAGTTTCTTGATAGTCAAGGTGGCATGACGAGCATGAGTATAAGAATTTCCAGGCATACGTCGGACAACCGACTCCGTATCGTCGCAGTGCTGCCCGGTCTGGCTGATCATGGTGGCATTCAAAGGCATAATCGCACTCTTTGCAAGGTGCTTACCGCATACGCGGCCCAACGTGAGGCTAGCCTTGAAATAGTGTCGTTGCGCGACCCCAAGAATTGGCTTGATTCGCGCTACATCTCCCAATCAGTTATTGGCTGTGGTGGCAACAGGTATCGATTTGCTGCGCGTGTGCTCACCGCGCTTGCTCGACCCTACGACCTGCTGATTATTGGGGTGGTCGACTTTGGCCTGTTCGTTGTCCTATCCCACCTGCTGCGGCCCCGTATTCCCGTCTTCACTATCACACACGGAGTTGAGGTCTGGGTTCCACGCTCGCGCTTCGAACGCGCTGCCGTGCGCGGTGCCGACCGGATACTGTCTGTAAGCGCCGATACCGCGAAGAGCGTCGTGGATGTGCAGGGCGCCGAACCGGGTGTGGTTCAGGTGATAACGACCCCTCTGGACCCGTACTTTATCGCCGGCATCGACGCGTGGCGGGCGAGCGGGGAGTCCACTATACACACACGGCTCCTGACCATCACGCGGATGAACGTCGTCGACGTCAATAAGGGGGTGGATCAAGTTATCGTCGCCCTGCCGGCCGTCCGCGCTAACGTCCCGGATGTCAACTACACCGTTATCGGGGATGGCGACGACCGGTCGCGCCTCGAGCAACTCGCGCGGGACCACGGTGTCGACGACATCGTGCGGTTCGTCGGTCAGGTGCCGGACGAGCAACTCTATGCGTACCTGGGTGGAACCGACGTGTTTATCTTGCCCAGCAGCAAGGAAGGCTTCGGCATCGTCTTTCTCGAGGCCATGGCCTTCGGGAAGCCGGTCATTGCGGGCGCTCACGGCGGCGCTCCCGAGGTCGTCGCCGATGGTGAGACAGGTATCCTCGTCCGCCGCGACGATCAAACGGCGCTCACGACCGCGATGACGAGCCTGCTCCAGGATGAGGCGAAGCGGCGAGCCATGGGCGAGGCCGGGGTGCGGCGCGTGCGGACGGTATACAGCTACGACCGCTTCGCCTCGACTGTCGCGCGCGCGCTCGACGACTTGTTGCACGGCGATCAGGGCGATCCTCCCATCGTCTAGATGGAAGTTCAAGCAGTTCGAGGGCGGCAAAGAATAAAGCGGCTCATATTACTAGATTCATCATCACGAGACCGCTCGATTCGCGCGGCAGCGTGCGGTGTCGGAGGGGTTTTAAGGTGGAGCGGGCATGAATTTACGAGAAACGGTCCTGAGCGGAGGAATGTACCTCGTCGCGCGCCACATCGCGGGGCTGGTATTGAGCGTGGTCGGCGCGGTGGTCATCACGCGCTTGATAGGGCCGCACAACTTCGGCCTCTACAGCGGGGCACTCGGAATCGTCATGTTTTTGGGCTTTGTGGGCCGCGTCGGGAGTGATGTCTACCTCGTGCGTCGTAAGGAAGATCCGGACCCGCGCATGTACGATCAGGTCTTCACCCTGATGTTTGTGACTGGCGGCGGCCTGGTGCTGCTCGCTTCCGTCTTAACTCCCCTGCTCGGACGGTTGGTCGACGCGCGCTTCCTGCCGCCGTTGTGGGCGCTCCTGCCCACTATTCCACTAACCCTAGCCGTCATCGCCCCGATGGCGACACTGGAGCGCAGCCTGAACTTTCGCGCGGTGAGCTTCCTGGATCTCGCCGGCCAAAGCTCCTACTACATCGTCGCGCCGGCGCTTGCCTTCCTCGGGTTCGGGTTCTGGGCGCAGGTGATAGGCTACTGGACGTGGCAGATTGTCCAGGTCGTGGCGGTCTACCGGGTATCCGGGTACAAGCCCAAGCTCGTCTGGTCCGTCCCCCTGCTCCGCGAGACGCTCGGCTACGGGGTCCGCTATTCGGCTTCCCAGTGGATTTTGCAAGCGCGTAATCTGGTGCCCACGATCGTGGTCGGGCACTTCCTCGGCCCCACAGGAGTCGGGTACGTCGCCTTAGCGACACAGGTAGCGGAACAGTTAGCCTTTGTTAAGAACGCCACCTATAGGGTGTCGATAGCCGCGCTGGCCAAAGTGCAGAACGACTATGGCCGCCTGCGGGCCGCGCAGGAGGAGGCGATGCTGTTGCAGGTGCTGGCGTTGGGCCCGCTCCTGGACGGCTTCGCGCTGGTGGCGCCGGTCGTGCTGCCCCTGGTGTTCGGGCGGCATTGGAGCGGTGTCCTGACCGTCTATCCTTTCATCGCCTTGGGATACTTGATGAGCGTTGTCTTCAACATGCACACCTCGATCTTGTTCGTGCTCAGGCACAACAGAGAGGTGGCTCTATCCTATGCCGTTAACCTCCTCCTCCTCCTCGGCGTCAGCCTGCTCCTAGTGCCGCGCCTGGGCCTCATCGGGTACGGGTTGGGCCTGGTCGCCGCGCTCTTGAGCTATGCCGTGGTCCATGTCGCGCTCGCTCGCATCATGCCTTTCTCGTATCGTCGCGCCTTACCCTGGTTGATAGGCTGTATCCCGCCGTTATTCGCGGTGTATGTGCCGCTGAAGTGGGCGCCGGTTCTATGGGTACCCTTGATACTGGTGGCGCTGTGGCCAAATCAACGGCGGCAGGTCGCCGAATACGCGGGCTATTTCTGGCTGAAGGTGCGGCCCGCGCGCTCATACTAATATGAGAGCTTTTCTGTTATCCCCGCCGGTCCATTTAAGTAGATGCTGCCGATAGAGCAATGAGGAGCGATACATGAATGTTCAGCCCCTGGTAAGCGTCATTGTTAGGAACTACAATTACGGTCGTTATTTGCGCGGTGCGATCGACAGCGCTTTGCATCAAACATATGCCAACACCGAGATTGTCGTGGTGGACGACGGCTCCACGGATGATTCCCGGGAAATTATCGCGAGTTACGGAGACCGAGTAGTGCCCCTTCTTAAAGAGAACGGCGGCCAAGCCTCCGCATGGAATGCCGGGTTCGAGGTGAGCAGGGGCGATATAATCTGTTTCCTAGACTCCGACGACCTATTTACGCTTGACAAGGTGAATACAGTCGTCGGCGTGTTCGAGCGACATCCGGACATTGGATCGTGCTTCCACCCCCTTAAACTAGTGGATGCGGCCTGCAGACCCCTACCTCGACCCATGGATATGGGTTTGCTAGGGGAACGAGATTTCAGGGCGAGCATTAAGAATGGCAAGCTGCCGTACATTGCCCCCGCGACATCCGGATTGTGCTTCAAACACTCGCTACTACGGTCGATTTTCCCCACACCGGAGATAGATGGGGATCACTATGTTAAATTCACCTCTTTGCTACTAGCCAAGACCTATTTTAGCGCTGAAGAGTTGGCGCTGCAGCGCATACATGGCGATAACTTCTACACAGCTAAAAGCAATCCAAGGTCCAAGGCCAGACACTACATCACTACATCGTATTGGATGCACGAACGGTTTCCGGAGTCGACGAAATGGGCGGATAATGTGTTCGCTAATGGCATGGCTAACTATTGGAAAGCAGGGGGGATAGACGAGGAATATAAGGGCATGGTTAAGAAATATTTATCCTCTCTATCACCAGTTCAGCGTATAAAAATGAGTGTCTGGATTTTATATCATCGACTCACGGAATGAGCACATGGTGCTAACACTACTTTGGCGACTTCCGACATCGCTAGACATATTGACCAATTAGCAGCGTGTCTGCCGCTGTTTGCGTGGTTCGTAGAGCGTCGTCACCAGTTACGATGTCCAGGCATCGAGCTACGAAAACGGCATCACGCCAAAGTAGTGCTAAGCACATGACCATAAATTTGGCACGTTTTCCGCGCCTGGATCACGCGTAGATAGGCCATGCCAGACTTGTGGACACCTGCTTAGATTGATCTTGTCGGCGTATCATGGGGAGACTCACGGTGAAAATTCGTGTGTCAAGTCGGAGGGTGGCAAGGAAGCGCCCCTTTAAAGTACTGCATGATATATCGGTATAAATGTTTGTTGGAGCCGAAAGAGGGAAAGAGTTATGAGTGTGAGAAACGAGATCGGCCGGCGGTGCTGGTTAGCGCTCCGATCACCCTTGCTGCCCTTTGAGGTGCGGGCCAAACTCCTATGGTGGGCCGACATGAGATTCCGCCGACCGATAACGTACAACGAGCTCATCCGTCAACGAAAAGCCATGGATCGCCGTCCGTTGCTGACTACCTTCGCCGACAAGGTCGCGGTGCGCGATTATGTGGCGCGCGCCGTGGGCGCGGATGTGCTGCCCGAGTGCTACGCCGTCGTTGATGACCCCGCGCTGATCGACCGGAGCGCGCTGCCGCGAGAGTTTGTTGTCAAAGCCAGCCATGGGTCCGGCGGCGTCTGGCTGGTCACCGAGCAGGCGCCGCTTGACGGTCCGCAGCCGCAGCCTGGGACAGGCTGGACCCATCATGTGACCCATCCCGACGTGCTTGATTGGGAGCTGTTAGTGATCATGTGCCGCCAATGGTTGGCACAAAATTTCGGGCAATCCGCCATGGAATGGGCGTATCTAAACGTCCCGCCGCGCATCATCGTCGAAGAGTTCCTTGGCCCCGCGATCCCGAACGACTACAAGTTCCAGGTGTTCCATGGTGTACCGAGGCTGGTAGGAGTCGATACCGGCCGTTATGGCGAGCATCGCCGCACATATTTCACCCCCACCTGGGAGCCTTTGGACCTCGAAATAGAGTGTCCGCGTTCCGAGTTGGAGATCCCGCGGCCATCGTCACTGGACAGGATGCTGGAAATCGCCAGTCGCCTGGGTGAAGAGGTTGATTTCGTGCGGGTTGATCTCTATGACGTGGATGGGAGGGTCGTATTCGGTGAATTGACGAATTATCCGGGTTCGGGTGTGACGAAACTCACCCCGCACACTTACGACCTAGAACTCGGTCGGTGGTGGATGGCGAAGAGGTAGGAACAATCGCTAGTCGCCCGAAACCCATCCGACCCATAGACGTGTCGTATTGATCACAGCCGCTTCCTCAGGTCGGGAGTTGCATCGAGGGCGCTGATCGTATTGACGCCGGAGTCGACGACGGGGACGCGTGCGGATCACTGTTTAACAATGGAGGAGCGTTTACTCTTGGTCGAAACGCATGTTATTAATCCGTCGGATTCCCCTATGCTAGTCAGTATCCTGATCGACAACTACAACTACGACCGCTTTCTGTGCGACGCAATCGACAGCGCCCTCGGTCAGACGTACCCACATGTCGAAGTTGTCGTCACCGACGACGGCTCGACCGACGACTCGCGCGCGATCATTGCGGGCTACGGCGACCGCATCGTCCCTGTGTACAAGGAGAACGGGGGACAGCCTTCGGCATTCAACGCGGGTTTCATTGCCTGTCGAGGCGACCTCATCTGTTTCTTGGATGCCGACGATGTGTTTCACGAGGACAAAGTCGCGGAACTTGTGGCGTTCGCGCGGAAGAAGACACGCACGGTGACGGACGTGCATATCTACGATAAGGTGGAGTGCATCGATGGCGACGGCAATCCTCTGGATGTGCCGCCACCCCTACCCTATCGGTCACACCCCGCCAATATGTACCAATACGCGAAGAAGTACGGGTACGTCCCGTTTCTATCTTCACCAACCAGTGGTATCGCGATTACGCGGTCATTAGCCGAGCGCCTATTTCCGTTGCCGTCCGTCGGTGGGAGTGCGGACGACTATTTAGTCAGGGGGGCCCTCTTAATTGGCGAGGTCCACGGGATAAACAAGGTTCTTACCAAATACCGTATACATGGCAAGAACAGGTGGTACACCAATCGGCCGCAGCGCTCGGAGGAGCTTTTCAGCGTCGAGAAAGCATATCTCAACGCAAAGCTGATAGCCAGTGGCCGACAGCCGACAATCTCTTTTTTCGAGTCGACTCTGGCCCGGGATTACTACCTCTATCATCGTTCCCGTAAGGGATTGGTGAGGTTGGCGTTTACGATGCTACGACAGAGACCGGGCTTGGCGATAGTAGCTTTCGCGGTGAAAACGCTCTTTTTCGCGCTTTTCTTGCCGAAGCGTCCATCGTCGCAACCTAATAGGGAGTAGTAGCAATCTAGTCTGTTTGCGATCGATGTGATCGGACCAGAAGTCGCCGTTCGCGCTGCCATATTTGGCCCAACCTATAGCTCCGTGTGGCCGATCGCCGTTCAGGCGTTGCCGACCGTCCTGATGCTTTACAACGTCCTGTTGTGCAGGCTTATATGATACGTGCCCGCGTTGTACGTGCCGACTAAACGGGACCAGAAACAGTGTTGGGTGCGTTCGTCGCCGTTGTTCGAACCGGAGTGGCCTTGGACGCGTCGCCTTTGAAGGGACGGGTGTGTTCGTCGCCGTGGGCGTGTTGGCTAATAGAGCGAGCATGGTGGGTATGCCAGCTAGCTACGGCGACGACGGCGCGGGGATGTTTGTCGCCGGGGTGGCGGCGTTCGTGCTGCTCATGTCGGGCTGTCCCTGGTAGCGAGGGGAGGCGACGACGGAGCGGTAGGCGGCCAGCGCGGCGGGCGAAGAATTGACGCGCCAATCGGCCTCTTTGTTCTTGTCGAACCAGATGACGGCACGGACGCGCGGCAGGCGCGTCGGGACGTCGGTGAGTAGCCCCTGGGTGATCCAGGCGGCCTTACTCCCGCCCGCCTCGGCCGAGGACGTTTCGGCGATCATCAGCGGCTTGCCGGTCAGCGCGGTGAGCGCGTCGTAGGTCGGGCCGAACAGGGCGGCCAGGGAGGTCCAGCCGCCATCACCGGCACCAGGGTCTGTGCCCTCGTTGTAACCGTCCATGGCGATCCAGTCGACATAGGCGTCGCCGGGGTAGGTGGCGGCAGCATCGGGCGAGTTGGAGGAGAGGGCGTTGGGCGACCAGACCCAACGGACGTTGGTGGCGCCGACCTGCGTGAAGATGTCGTGGACGTGGCGCCAGGCGGCGATGTAGTCGGCGGGGGTGTTGCCGTTGGGGTTGCGGGGACCGACGCCCCAGGGGTACCAGTTGCCGTTCATCTCATGGGCGAAGCGCAGGAAGAAGGGGTGGCCCCAGGCCTTGGCGTCGGTGGCGTACTGGCGGATGTAGGCGTCGTAGTCGCCGCGTACGATGTTGGAGAGCTTGTAAGCCGGGTCAGCGACCTGGCCAGCCCAGGGCTCCCAGGTGATCAGCGACACGACGCCCCTATCGCGGACGTTGTTCATACAATGAGCGGGAAATTTGGGGTAAGGCCTGCCCCAGGGCTGGTACCACAGGGCGATGGCGGGCATGCGGCCGGTGAGGGCGGCGAAGTGGTCCATGGCGGCGGTATCGCAGGGGGCGTAGAGACCGCGATTGGGTTCGGTCAAGTAGGCGCCTAGCGCGATCGCAGGCGCCGAATGTGAATGTGTCACGATGAAGAGTGCTGCCAGGGCAAAGAGAGGTAGTAGGAGCCAAGGCCATAATTTGGACGCAATGTGGCTAGGACGGGCACGCGACAGCGTGATTGTGTCAAATCGTTTTACAACCACCGCGTCTTTCCGCCCTTAAACTGTTTTGCTACAGCCACCACCTCTAGTCTATCAAGCCGGACAACATAAACAGTTACATGTTCGTTGGAAGGTCTGGTGAACCACACTTAAAGGTCTGGTAAACCACACTTAATTGAAGATGGCGGGGGAGGGGTTATCTCGATCATACAGGACAGTTCCTCCCCCGCTGAGTTAGTTGTGCGCCAGGGTTTGAATCTCTTGTTGGCTCAGTGCTCGATTGTAGAGTTGGGCGTCGTCGATGCGGCCAGCCCAGAGATCGACGCTGACGCCGTTCCATTTAGCGCGGCCGATGGCGGTGTGGCCGCTGGCCTGCCACGCGCCGCTGAACGACTGGATGCTCTACAGTACGCCATTGACGTAGAGTTTGATCTGGTGGGCCGTCGCGTCGTACACGCCCACGAGGTGATACCACACCCCCGTCGCCGGGGCGCTCGGCGCGGCGACGCGGATCGGGGCAGCGCTACTTGAGTCACCGTTCATGACGCTGAAGGCGAAGGCGTGGCAATCCCGGCAGTACTGCAGGTAGAAGCCGCTGACGTTGGCACCGTCGATGCTGACTGCGGTGTGCCAGGTGTTGGTGTCGGCCAGATTGACCTAGGCCGCGACTGAGTAGCTCTTGCTCGTGTCCACGACGGCCCTTGGCACGTCCACGTAGCCGCTCCACCCGTTGAGGCTTAGGGCGCTTGGTCCAACCTTGCCGGCCGCCCAGGAGGCGCCGCCCTGCAACACGCCGGTGGCTCCGTTTCCCGAGGCGTCAGCCGCCGTCGCGCCCGTCCCTTCGTCGAGCCTCCAGTAGCCGGCCTGATTCGCGGACGGGGACGTGCTAACCGCTACGTGGTCGAACGTGGCCGTGTTCAGCGCCGCGTTGTTGTGCGCCGTCACTGCCAGGCCCGCGTAGACGGTCGTGATCATGGGTATCGTGTCTGTCCCGACCCGCGTCCACGTCGCGCCGTCGCTCGAAACGTAGCCCGTGAGCATGGTCCCGCCGCGCACCAGTTTGACCCAGGAGGGCGCCGTGATCCCGCCCCGCCCCGTGTGTACGGCGTTCGCGCCGGGACTCGTGCGCCGCTGGAAGGCCGCACCGTTGCCCGGCGTGAGTACCATGTCGGCGTAGCGCGACGAGGGGTTGAGCGACTCGCGGATCATGACGCCCGCCTTAGCCCAGGGGTCGGTGTTCCGCTGGCTGGCTACATGCGCCACGATCTGCCCGTCGCCGTTGAGGGGATGATAAGCGTAGTGGAAGGCGTCGGTGCCGCCCCAGATGTCCCCGCCGGAGCCGCCGACGGTGAACGCGCCGTTGGTGTAGCCGGCGCTCCCCGCGAGCCCGACGTTGCCGATGTCCCGATGCGCCCACGGGCTTGGCAGCGCGGCCGGAGCCGTCGTCACGGTGGGGGGTACGGACGTGTTCGTCGCCGTTGGGGGAATGGATGTATTGGTCGGCGTGTTCGTCGCGGTAGGTCGCGTGGGGGTGTTCGTCGCCGTTGGGGGAACAGACGTCTTGGTCGGTGTGCTTGTCGCTATAAGTGTGTTCGTCGGGGGAACGGGTGTATTGGTCGCCGTGCTCGTCGCTGTTGGGGGGACGGGTGTGCTCGTCGCCGTGGGCGTGTTGGTTGGGGAAGTGGGGGTGGCCGGCGTGTTTGTCGCCGGGGTGGCGGCGTTCGTGCTGCTCATGTCGGGCTGTCCCTGGTAGCGAGGGGAGGCGACGACGGAGCGGTAGGCGGCCAGCGCGGCGGGCGAAGAATTGACGCGCCAATCGGCCTC
>JAABUX010003159.1_pt1 | contig 22156 bp, 19 predicted proteins | sample 5561851 | NCBI WGS metagenome assembly JAABUX01 (sample SAMN10711883, study PRJNA513361) | rock metagenome | isolation source: Antarctica rocks | place: Antarctica: Victoria Land, Richard Nunatak red sandstone | collected 2016-01-03 | reverse complement strand
GCGCTGATCTCCCGAGATATCGTGCCCTTATGCAATGGTGCTCGAAGCACGGCCTTCTATCGACGATTGGCCCGAGAGGTGGCGGCGAGGGAGGTTGATCTTTCACAAGCGGTCGAGCCGCAGGGTTGCGCTGTCCTTCCCTCACCACCTCCGCGCCGGTCAGCCGCGCCGACCAGATATCCTCCCGTTGCTAGAGAGGATAAGCCCAGCTTACCGCATAAGGGTTGCGCCGCACCCTTTCGACGCGCTTTTGAGGGACTTCGGCGAAACCCTTTCGCGTCGGCGTGGACGACACCTCAGCTAACGCTGTGGCCCGCCCCGATGTGCAGACTACTCTCTCCGCATGACCGATGTCCAGTCGTGGACTGCATATAAGGGCAGTGGGAGCAACAAAGATCGCGGCACCGTGAGCAGTTATACAGCAACGTATCGACCGAGTCATTGACGAATAGTTGGCGTGTGGTCCGCTTGCCAACACCCATTAGCTGTGCCACGCGTCAGACGTGCGCTGATGTTGCGCATTCAATCGGCTAAACCGGTGATACCCCTACTGTTGAATGAAAAAATGGTCGCCACAACCGAGCCCCTTGTTGATAACGAAGCTATGTAAATGGCCCCGATGCTATGTGTCCTCGGGTTCATGCACTGCCCCTTGCCGCTCGTGGATCCACACACACATATCCCCCGGTTGCCGGTTGTCCCAGGCGTAGTAGGGGATGGCCGTCATACGGATAGGCGTCAGTGTCGCATCGCCCAGGTGATACAACGCACCGTCCCAGCCTTGCGCGTCGGCAAAGTCAGCGTCGCCGTGAACGACGACCACACCGCCAAGTTCCGCAGCGTTAAGAGAAGCCGTGACCGCCGCGTCCCTCGGGAGAACGACCTGTCGCGTTGATGCGGCGTTGTCGACCTTCTCCAGACAGTAGACGAGGGGGCCACGCTGCAGGGCCACGCACCCTACGTCCTGATGGACATTGGGATTGGCGTAGACGCGTTCGACCGGCATCGCCAGATCGAGTTGTACCGTATCGGTCTGCGACCACTCCCGCTCGATCGTGATGTAGCCCTTCTCCACGCTGCTCGCGACATCGACCGCCTCGCCGTTCACTGTCAGCGTCGCGGCACGGTTCCAGCCGGGCAGGCGTAACCGGAGCGCGAACACGGTGGCGCGCTCCAGTCCGAACCGGAGCGTGACCTTGCCGTCCCAGGGATAATTCGTCTCCTGCCGGATAGTCACCGCCTGGTCGCCAAGCCGGAATCGCCCCGAGCCCTGCATGTAGAGATGGACAACGACCTCCGCGTCACTGTGCGCGTAGATATACTGCCCAAGCGAAGCCAGCAGACGGGCGAGGTTGGGCGGGCAACAGGCCACGCCAAACCACTCCTGCCGGTGCGCGCCGCCATCGCTGGCTAACGGGTTGTCATAGAAAAAGCGTGTCCCATCATGCGATACACCGCTGATGACCCCATTATAGAGCGCCCGCTCCAGCACGTCCGCGTAGCGGGCGTCGCGCTCAAGCCGCATCATACGGTGGGCCCAAAAGACGAGGCCGATGGCCGCGCACGTTTCCGCGTAGGCGGTCTCATTGGGTAGGTCATAGTCGCGGGTAAAGCCCTCGTTCTCCGCCGCCGAGCCGATACCGCCCGTGATGTACATGCGCCGCGTGGTCAGGTGGTCCCACAGACGCCGGCAGGCAGCGCGTAGCGTCTCGTCGCCCGTCTCGTCCGCCAAGTCGGCCATGGCACAGTAGAGGTACATCGCGCGCACGGCGTGACCGACCACCTCATCCTGTTCGCGCACCGGTTCGTGCGCCTGGTTGTACGCGCGCGACCGCCGCAGGTCGCCTCCCTTGCGGTGCGATTCAAAGAAGCCGGGGCCGCCACGCCGCTCCGCCTCCAGGTCAAAATAGTAGGGCTGCCGGCCGCGCTCGTCGACGAAGTACTGAGCGAGGCGCAGATAGCGATCCTCGCCGGTGGCATGGTACAGCTTGACCAGGGCCAACTCAATTTCGGGGTGGCCGCAGTAGCCGCGTTTCTGGCCGGAGTCGGCCCCAAACACTGTGTCGATGTAGTCGGCGAAACGGCGGACAACGTCGAGGAGCGCGCGCTTGCCTGTCGCCTCGTAATGGGCCACGCCGGCTTCGATGAGGTGGCCCGCGCAGTAGAGTTCGTGGGCGTCACGCAGGTCGGTCCAGCGCCGGCCGGGCTGGACAACGGTGAAGTAGACATTCAGGTAGCCGTCGGGCTGCTGCGCCGAGGCCAGGAGCGCGATTGTCTCGTCGACGAGCGTGTCGAGCGCGGGGTCGGGGTGCGTAGCCAGGCTGTAGCTGGCGGCCTCGATCCACTTAGCGATATCGGACTCCCAGAAGATATGCGGGACGGGTTCCTGACCCGGCCGCCAATCGAGCCGTAGCGCATCGAGACGGCCGGTCTCCCGCAGTTGCTTGTATTGAAAGGGGATCGTCCGCTCACGGTTGAGTCGGAGACGCGGCGCCCAGAATTGATCATCGATGGTCACATCGGCAAAAGAAACAGGCCGCCACACGGCGTGCGGTGCGGCCACACTGGGCTCTTGCTCCCTCAAACGTGTCATATGCGGAGTTCTCCTTATAGTAGATACCATGAAACAGGGGACTGGGTTGGGGGGGGCCGCCGGCCTGGAAGGATCTCATGAGCGCGCTACGCTTGGTCGGCTAAGCCCACCACATGGTGCCGGCCGGTTCGCTAATCACGGCGTCCTGGAGGAGTTGCACCGCCTTTGCCAACCCCTCATGCACCGACATAAGGCTGTCCTCGTGCTCGATGCTAAGGACGTGATCGTAGCCCACGAGCCGCAGCGCACTCACGAGATCCTTCCAGAACGCGGCGCCATGCCCGTACCCTACGGTGCGGAAGATCCACGAGCGGTTGGCCGCGTCGGCGTACGGCGTGGTGTCCAACACGCCGTCGCGCCGTGCGTTGTGCGGGTCGATCGCCGTGTCCTTGGCGTGGACATGGTAGATGGCCGGACCCAGCGCGCGCACCACCTCGATGGGGTCGGCGCCCTGCCAGAACAGGTGGCTAGGGTCGTAATTGGCACCGATCTGTTCGCCCACGGCCTCGCGTAGTCGCAACAGTGTCGCCGCGTTGTAGACGACAAAGCCTGGGTGCATCTCGATAGCGACGCGCACGCCGTGCTCACGACAGAACGCCGCCTGCTCGCGCCAGTAGGGGATAACCTTCTCCTCCCATTGCCAGCGCACGATGTCGGTGAAGTCGTTGGGCCACGGGCAGGTCACCCAGTTGGGGTGGCGCGCGCTATCGCTGTCACCTGGGCAACCTGAGAAGGTGACGACCCGATCGACGCCGAGGCGCTCGGCCAGCAGCACGGTATCGCGGAACTGCTGGTGATGACGCCCCGCTATCTCCGCCTGCGGATGCAGGGGGTTGCCGTGGCACGACAGCGCGCTGATCTCGAAACCGCGTGTGTCGATGGCGCGTCGGAACGCCTCCAGTTGATCGCGATTCTGTAGTAACTCAGCGGCCTTGGCGTGCGCGTCGCCGACGTAGCCGCCCGTGCCGATCTCGACCGCCTCCAGGCCCATCGTCTTCAGATAGTCGAGCGCGTCCCCCAGCGGTCGCCCGCCCAACAAGACCGCGAATGCCCCTACTTTCATGTGTCTCTCTCCTTCGTCGAATAATCCGCTATGATGCTCAGCATGTGAGCGTCACAGCTCGACCGGGACGTGCCGGCCGCTGGCGGCGGATTCGATCGCGGCGAAGACCATGGCCAGGCTCTTGATGTTGTCGTGGCACTCACCCATCGGCGTCGCCCCGGTCTTGAGCGCGTGCAGAAAGTCGCGCAGTGAGCCGGCGATGCCGCTGGGCGCATCCTCCTCGACAACGCCCCGGCGCTCCTCAGTCTTGGACATGAAGCCATCCACCGCCACGACGACCGCCGCCTCGGGCGTCCCCGCGCCGTCCCACGTCGCCGTGCCGTGCGGACCCACGGCGCGCCACTCTCCCTCCCATGAGGTGTGCCGCCCCTCGCCGCACCAACTGCCGCGGTAGGTGTAGCGCAGGCCGCCGGTCATCTCGAAGATAGCCGTGGCGCAGGCGTCGCCGCGATACCAACTCCATGGGGGGTTGAACTCCTCACAGTAGACGGCGACGGGATCGGCGTCTGAGAGGTAGCGCGCGGCGTCGAAGGTGTGGATGGCCATGTCGAGCACGAGCGGGCTGGACATCTCGTCGCGGAAGCCGCCGAAGTGCGCGCCGATATAGAAGTCGGCGTTGAGGATGCCAAGCGGCCCCGTCTGCTCAACGATGAGGCGGCGCAACGCGGCCAGCCCCGCGTTATAGCGGCGACTCTGGCTCACCATATAAAGCTTGCCGGCGCGCTCCGACGCCGCGACCATAGCGCGCGCCTGCGTCATGCTCGTGGCCATCGGCTTCTCGCCCAGGACGGGCAGGCCGGCGGCGAGCGCGGTCAGGGTCACGTCGTGATGCGCCTCGGGTATCGTCACGTCCACCACGAAGTCCGGCCGCGTTGCGGTCATGGCGGCGGCTAGATCGGACCCAACGTGGATATCCGCGAGGCCGAGCGCCGTCGCGGCGGCCGCCGCGATGTCGGAGCGAATGTCCACCCATCCCGCGATCTCGACCTCGTCACAATCGTATAGGTTCTGCCCCCATGTGCGGCCCATGCCGCCCGCTCCGACGAGCAAGGCCTTGAATTTGTCCATGACACATCCCTACAAAATAATCATTCCGCTTCCTGGACCGGGAAATAGACGGTGTAGCGCTCATCGCGGATGTCGTAGAGGGGCAGGAAGCGGATGTTGTGCGGTTGGCGTCGGGTCCGATAGCCCGGCTTCCACTCGTTCCACTCGCGCTCGTTATTCGGGGTGAGCAGAGTCTCCGCTGCGTTCGCGTTCCCGCGCAGCGTCCTTTCCTCATCACATAGCCCCGCTAGCACGACTGGACCATCCATAAAAGCCATCGTGGTCGGATCATCCGGCAAGGGCGCGGTCGTGACTCCTGTTGGTAACGTGATCGAGACTGTGTCGTCATGCCACACATGGCGGATGGTATACCAACTTGAGGCGGTGAAGGGGCCAGATTGACGCGCGCCATCCACCATGATCACGGGTTCGCGGTGTAGCCACCAGGGCAGCCGCAGTGTGAGCGTGAACTCCACCGGGCGCTCACAGGCGACGCTCAGGCGAACAGCCAGTGACTGTGGCCGCCCCGCCTGCTCTGTTTGTGGGTCGATCGTTTGGGTCACGCTTATGGAGACGCCGGACTGGTCCCAGGTCAGCGTACTGGGGACGTATTGGGACACGACCAGGCCCGTGTCGTTCTCAAAATACACGCCGCGATTGTGGCTGACGTTGGCTTCCAGGAGCGTCCCATGACAGCACCAGAAATCATCCGTCGGGGAGCCCCAACTCTTGACGCCGCCGGCCTGTAAGGGGAGGAAGTAGGCCACCATGCCCGTGTCCGGATGCTGCTGCGCCAAAATGCCGTTGTAGAGATTGCGCTCCCAGTAGTCGGCATAGGCACTGTCGCCGGTCCAGCGCAGCAGCCAGTCGGCCAGCCGCATCATGTTGTACACCACGCAGTATTCCTGGTTCTTGTCCCCCAACCGGGCGGATAAGGCGTGCGGTGGCGTCCACACTTCGCCGTCTGTCTGTCCGCCCGTGCAAAAGAACCCGCGCATAGTGACGGCCGAGCGCCAATAGGCGTCGACGATCTCGCGCCAGCGGCGATCCCCCGTGACCTCCCAGGCCCGCGCCGCACCGTGGATCTCGGGGATAGTCGTATTGGCGTGCTTATTGGTCAGAACGTCTTCACCCGCCAGCAGCGGCTCGAACAGGCGCGGCCGATCATAGCGGTGTAGAAGATCCAGGTGCTCCTGTTGGCCGGTGACACCGTACAAGTTCGCCCACACCTCCAGCATGCCGCCCGTTTCCACGTCGAGAATGTCATCCATCTGTGCTCGCGAGAACTGCCCGGTCCAGCGGTGGAACCAGCTCGCCCACGCGACCACGATCTCGAGGGCCTGCTCATTGCCGGTCAGGGCGTACATCTCCTGGAGGCCCATCAGGGTTTTGTGCAGCGTGTAGTGCGGCGCCCACACGGTTTTGCCGCGCGCGATCCAATCGAGGTACTGCGCGGGGATCGACCCAGCCCATGCGCCGCCGTTCTCCCGTTGACAGCGCCCAAGTTCGGACACAATATGGTCGGCCTTGGCTTTGACCTCGGCGTCCCCCGTAGCCGCGTAGAGTTTCGCCGCGGCGGAGAGCCAATGGCCCAGGAAATGGCCGCGCAGTTGGCAGGTCGGGGACTCCCATCCCCCGTGGCATTCCTCGGGGAGATGACGGGGATTCCACAGACCGGCCTCTTGATAGTAGTTTTGCAGCAGGTTGGCGTTGCTCAGGCTCATGAGGTAGGCGCGGTTGATGTCGAACCTGTGCCGGATCGGACTGGGGTGCAACGCGACACGATCCGAGGGTATAGCGCGGAAAATCTCCGTCATCGGTTATAGAAACCTCTCAGAAAACCCACGGCTTGAGTCATGGGATGGGCCCTCGTAGGGGAGGGGGATCGTCGCAACGACGGGCCGCGACAAGCGGCGCGTCAACGGCCGCCCGCGTATGATATACTGCTGACGGTGATCGCTCCTTACGGGGGTCACCATGACGCCCAACGGCGTCGCTACGGCGGGGCACGCCGGAAGTCACGCTTGGGGAGATTGTGTCAGACATCGGAGCCTCCGGGCGACGGTGCAACGGTCGCCGAACCAAGAATCCCACGGTTTCAGCCGTGTGGAGTGTCAATTTGTTCCTCTGTTGAGATGACAACATTGAGGGCAAACGCGGCAATGCGCGTGCGCCTCGAAGGGCTGGTCGGCACCATAGCGCCGATCAGCCCTTCGAGGCCCCAGCCGTCAGGCCCTGCACAATGCGACGTTGGAAGATCAGCACCAGCGCGATGATGGGCAGTGTCACGAGTTCCGATCCGGCCGAGATCTCGCCCCAGGGGATCTCGTGGAGCCCGCTAAAATTGAAGATCGCTACCGGGACCGTCACCGCGCTCGCGCTCGAGGTGAACGTCAGGGCAAACAGGAACTCGTTCCAGGCTCCGATGAAGACGAGGAGCGCGACCGTGACCAGGGCGGGCGCGGTCAGAGGCAGGATGATGCGCCGCAGCGCTTGGAAGGGCGTGCATCCATCGACCTCCGCCTGCTCAGCCAAGTCATTCGGGATGTCGCGGAAGAAGTTGGTGAGCACCCAGATGGCAAAGGGAAGCGAAAACGCGACGTAGGGGATGATCAGCGCCGCATAGGTGTCGATCAACCCGAGACTGCGCAAGAAGATGAAAAGTGAGGCCACGAGGGCGATGGCCGGAAACGTCACCATGGTGATGACGAGGACCAGGATCGTCCGCTTGGCCGGTAGCGGGAGTTTGGCCAGGGCGTAGGCGGCGAAGGTGCCCACCAGCATGCACACGACCGTCGTACTGGTCGCGACGACGATGCTGTTGAGGATGTTGCGTGCGAAGCCAAAGTTTGTGAACACGGACTGAAAATGGCCCCAGTAGAGGTGGCTGGGGAACCACACGACGGGGGTAGCGTAGAGTTCCGATGGCGGTTTGAGCGCCGTGATGGTCTGCCAGTAAAATGGGAAGAGAAAGAAAAATAGGAAAAACGCGTTGAGGACACACAGCAGCCCGACGCGGATGACCTGTGCCGGCCTCATGGCTCGTCGTGTGCGTGTGGCTGGCGCGTCCCTTTTCGACACCGCGGTGAGTGTGGTCATCCCTCTCCCCTTTATGCTTCCTCAATATTCAACTGGCGCGCATAGAACGCCGCGACGGCGAAACAAATCAGGGCAATAATCACGGCGAGTGTCGCCCCTTGCCCGAAGTTGACGTACGAGAAGAGCACGCGGTAGGCGTGCACGGACAGCACTTCGGTGGCCGTACCGGGTCCTCCATTCGTCAGGCCCGCGACCAGATCATAGGTCTGGAAAGCTGTGATAGTGCGGAACAACAGGGCGACGACGAGGCTCCCTTTGAGCAACGGCAGGGTGATACGCAGGAAACGCTGCACAGTGTTGGCGCCATCGACACGCGCGGCCTCATATAACTCCTCGGGGATGACCTGCAGACCCGCGAGCAGCAGGAGAGCGACGAACGGTGTGTTTTTCCACACGTCGGCCAGGATCACCGCCGGCATGGCCCAGGTGGGACTGCCCAACAGATCAATCGGACCGTTCACGATATGCAGACCGTTGAGCAAAGCGTTGAACGCGCCCACGCCTGGGCTATACATCCAGCCCCACATGCGGGCGGAAACGATCGCCGGAATGGCCCAGGGGACCAGCATCGCCGCGCGCATCAGCCCGCGCCCACGAAACGATTCATTCAACACCAGCGCGACGGCGAGACCCAGGAGGACCTCGAGCGCGACGGCCCCGACCGTGAAATAGGCCGAAACGCCGAGCGAGTTCCAGAAATTGGCGTCTTGCAGCACGCGCCCGTAGTTGGTCAGCCCGATGAACGGCTGGCCGAGCCAGGGCTCGTCAAGCCGGATCGTGTGCAAGCTCATCCAGATCGTGCGCACGGCGGGGTAGCCGTCCGTCCCGACCAGGACGAGCACGGCAGGCAGGAAAAATAGCCACGCCAGTTGTGTGCGACTGAGCCCGTAGCGGCGTAGCCGCTCCAGCCGCCCCAGGCGCACGACGACGGCCTTCTCCCTGGTTGTCCCAACGGTCAGATGGGACGTTCCTCTAGCCATGCTGCTTTCTCCTAGCTAGTACGTGACACCGCGGTGACGCTAGCGCACAGGCTCCCCATGTCGAAGAACTCAACGATATCCGCGCCCGGCCTGCCCACATAGAGCAGCAACCGGCGTGCCGGTCCCGACCCAGGGTCGGTGAAATGTCGGCGGGTACCCCTGGGAGCGCGGGCGTCTCGCCCGTCCCCCGCGTTCGCAGCCCGAACGCGGGGGACGAGCGAGACGCCCGCGCTCCCAGGGCAATTCACAAGCCCCCGTCCCGACCATCCGCTATTGCCCGGACAGGATACCCGTGATCTGGCTCGTGGCGTCATCGAGCGCCTTCTTGGCCGACTTTGTGCCGGTGAGGGCATTGGTTAGCTCAGCTTCCGCCGCCTGGGAGATGTGCGTCCAGAGAGCCGTCTTGGGGCGCGACCGCGCGGTCTTGGCCTGCTGTGCCAGTATCGGATAGGACGGGAATTTCGCCACGACCTGCTTGTCATAGTTCGCGGGCAGATACGCGGGCGTAATGCTGCCGTGCAGCGTGCGGTATTTCTCCATCTGCGGACTGCCCATGAACTGAGCCAGCTTGATAGCCATATCGCGGTTCTTGCTGTAGTTGTTCACCACGTACTGCCAGCCGCCGGCGCACGACGCCGTCGAATGACCGGGGAACGTGGGGATATTGGTCACCCCGACCTTGCCGACGAGCTTGGGGTTGGCCTGCGAGAGGGCATAGGCGTAGTTCCAGTTGCGATGGTAGATCGCGTTGCCATTGGTGAAGATCTGGCGCCCTGTGTCGAGTTCCATGGAGACGACGCCGGGCTGCACGATCTTCTTGTTGACGAAGTCGACCATGATTTGCAGCGCCGCGACATTTTGCGCGCTATTAAAGACGACGTTATTCTTGCTGTCGAGCATGTTCCCGCCGTTGGACCACGCATACTCCAGGAAATTGCAGATGAGCTGCTGCCCCTTTTGATAGCAGGCCACGAAGGGCGTCATGCTGGGGTACTTCTTGTGGAGCGTGAGCGATTGTTGTTCGAGTTCCTGCCAGGTACGGGCGGGCTTGAGCCCGTTGGCGTCGAGGATGTCCTTACGATAGAAGAGGTGGCCCGTATCCAACAAATAGGGGATGCCGTAGATGTGGTTATTGATGGTGTCGGACGTGATCATGGCCGGCACGTAGCTCTTCTGCTGCTCGCGCGAGAAGTATGCGTCGAGCGGCACGACCCACCCGGCGGGTGCCCACTGGGCTTGCCAGATCACGTCCGAGTCGGCCACGTCGATGCTGCCGTCATGGGCCGAGAAGATGGTGACGAGCTTGTCGTGATAGGCGTCCGCCCCACCCGTCTGCGGCGATATCACATACTGTGTCTTGACACCGGGGTGAAGCTGCTCGAACATCTTCAGCATCTTGATCGGTAGGTTAGGATCCGCTTGTTCTTTCAAGCCGATGTAGGTCAGGGTGACGCTAGCGGCATCGGCGGTACCGGCGGAGCGCCACACCAACTCCAGCCCCGCGCTGGCGAGCGCGACGCTGGCGCCCACCTTGGCGCCGGTAGAGAGGAAGTCGCGACGTGAGGGCTGCTGCTGTACGGAATCGGTTAACTCGTCTGCCATTGTCTCAACCCCTAGCCTTTCGTGTCCACAGCATGATGTGGAATACAGCATGTCGATTGTCCGCGGGATAAGTCCGAGAAACACGTCATCGTCACTACACGTTATCTACCGAGATGTCTCCTCTCCCCTCCTTTCCGCTCCGCCCATCCACATCAGTAGTGGACGATACCATGTACCGGTTGAGACCCTCATACCATGACGGCCCCCGCGTTTCGTGAGCGCTACGTGCATTATGAGCTAGTATAGTACAGCCCCGATAGCTTGTCAAACCGATTAGATTAGCTTAGAGTAAGGGTATAGATGGGATGCCGAAGGGCGTGACGCCTATGAGAATGGGGGGTGATTCATGCCGCCGACGAAACGCGTGACCCACCGCGATGTCGCGCGCCACGCCGGTGTATCGCCGGCCGTCGTTTCGTACGTCATCAACAATGGCCCCCGCGCCACCGCGCCGGACACACGCGCGCGCGTGCTCCAGGCGATCGCAGAGTTGTCCTATCAGCCCAACGCTTCGGCGCGCGGGCTGCGCGGACAGCGGACGCACACCATCGGCTTCATTGCCCACGATTATCACGCCCTGGACGCCTTCGTTTCCCCGTACACGGCCAATATCCTGACGGGGGTGGCGGACGAATTGAAGATCCATAATTATTATGTACTTGTCTATCCTAACGCGGCAGAGCCGAAACCAAACTTGTGCGCATTTTGCGATCAATGTCACTCGTAAGGTCCTATGGTCATCGGAGAAGACCCGGTAGGGCTACATGCGCTGCTGCACGGCGCGCGGGTCGATGGTGTCATCGTGCGTTTGATCGAGGATTCCCCGGCCACGGATGCGCTGTTGGACGTGATCGCGGCGGCGCGCATCCCCTGTGTCTGTATCGAGCGGCCGGGCGCCGCGCGTTTCGGGTTCAGTGCGGTCACCTACGATGATGAAGGTGGAGCGTATGCGGCGACGAATTACCTTATCGCATGCGGCCAACGCCGCATCGGTTACCTACAGGGCGACCTGCGCTACGTCGCGGCGCGCAACCGGCTGAACGGATACAAGCGGGCCTTGATCGAGCAAAGGGTGGGTGTCGATGATGCGTTGATCCAGGGCCAGACCTGGTCTTCATCCGACGCGGCGGCCGCCACGGAGCGTCTGCTACAGCTCCCCAACCCGCCGACGGCTCTGTTCGCGGCAAGCGACGGCCTCGCCTTCAGCGCGATCGAAGTCCTGCGCGAACAGGGCATTCGCGTGCCGGATGATGTCGCCGTCATCGGGTTCGACGACACGCTGGTCGCGCGGGATATGCGACCGCCCCTGACAACGGTACGCATCCCGCTCACCGCAATCGGGCGCCTCGCCGCGGACCTCGTGCTGCGCCATATTGACGCCGGCGCCTATCATGACGGAATCGGGCATGACGGAATCGGGACGGCGCTACCCGTGGAGCTTGTGCATCGCGGTACGGCCTGAGCGGAATAGGCAACACACCTAGGTTCTCGCATATCCCAGATCAGTGGGCCCCAAAGAAATCTATCCGTCGCCGACAACGATTGCTTTAAAACGCCGCATTTGCTCGGTCATGGCGATTTCCGTGGGTAGGCGTTCCATACTCGACGCGCCGAAGAAGCCAGCCACGCCCCGCGTCCGCGCCAACACGTAGGCGGCGTCATCGGGTGAGGCAATGGGCCCGCCGTGGCACAGCACCCAGATAGCGGGATTGACACCCTTCGCCGCATCGTGCATCGCTTGCACCCGCGCGACGGCGTCATCGAGACTGATTGTGGTGCGGGCGCCAATCGTGCCGGATGTTGTGAGGCCCATGTGCGGTACCAACACGTCAGCGCCCGCCTGGGCCATCGCGCGCGCGTCCTCCTCGCTGAACACGTAGGGACAGGTCAGTAGGTCCAGCGCATGAGCTTGCCGGATCATCTCCACCTCGAGCGCATATCCCATACCCGTCTCCTCCAGGTTCTGACGGAACACGCCGTCGTAGAGGCCCACGGTGGGGAAGTTCTGCACCCCGGAAAAGCCCATCTCCTTGAGTTGCCGCAAGAAGACGGGCATCAGGCGAAACGGATCGGTCCCACACACGCCAGCCAGCACCGGCGTGCGCTGCACGATCGGCAGCACCTCACCGGCCATGTCGACCACGATGGCGTTGGCGTCGCCGTAGGGCAATAGGCCCGCCAGTGAGCCGCGTCCGGCCATACGATAGCGCCCGGAGTTGTAGATGATGATGAGGTCGGTCCCGCCGGCCTCGGCACACTTGGCCGAGAGCCCGGTCCCGGCGCCCGCGCCTATAATGGGTCGCCCCTCCGCGGTTTGTTGGCGCAGTCGCGCCAGCGCTTCGTCCCGGTTCATGTCGTCCCTCCCTGCTTTTGCGCAATCCACGTCACGCAGAGTTCGTGCAACGCATCGGCCATGGCCCGCGCGAACGCGGGATCGTTGATATCCGTGTCCATCTCGCGCATCTGGACCCTGGGATCGAGGGTTGCGCGTAAGGCCGTGATCAAGGCCGCGTCCGCCGCGGGGTCGTAGAAGGGCTGGCCTTCGACATCAATGGCCGAGACACCCTTGAGCGGGATGTAGAGAATGACGGGGCCGCGCGCCCCGTTGAGCTTGCGGGCGATGCGTTGCCCCAACTCGGCGTTCTCCTCCGGCGTCGTGCGCATCAGCGTCACCGTGGCGTTGTGCTTGTAGAGCAAGCGGTCCTTGAATGGGGGCGGCACGGTCTCCATGGGCCCGAAGTTGACCATATCGAGCGCGCCGAGCGAGACGACTTGGGGCAGCCCGTGGGCCCCCGCCGTTTCCAGTCGGTCCGGTCCGGCGGAGAAGACGCCGCCGACGAGATCATCGGCTAGTTCCGTGGTGGTGATGTCCAACACACCGGCAAGGAAGCCTCCATCGACCAGTGCTTCCATCGACTGGCCGCCGGTCCCCGTGGCGTGGAAAACCAGCACTTCGTACCCAAGCTCCTCCAACCGCTCGCGCGCCGCTGTGACACAGGGTGTGGTGACACCAAACATCGTCGCCCCGACCAGCGGCTTGCCACCGCCCTCTTGCGGCACGGCAGCCGTCGCCATACCGGAGATCGCGCCTGCGGCGTTCGACAGGATGCGCTTGGATAGGCCATTGAGCCCCGCGATGTCGACGACCGAGTACATCATGGTGATGTCGACCGCCCCGACGTAGGGCCTGGTATCGCCGGAGGCAACCGTCGAGACCATCAGCTTGGGCACACCAACGGGGAGCTGGCGCATGGCGTGCGTGATGAGCGTCGAGCCACCGGAACCGCCGAGCCCCAGGATAGCGTCGAGCCGGCCCTCCGCATGCAGACGCTTCACGACCTCAGCCGCCCCACGCGCCATCGTCTCGACAGCGGCGCCCCGGTCACCTGCGGCGGCAAGCGCGTGGACGTCCGCCCCCGCCGCGCGCGCCACCTCGTCGCGCGGGATGTCCGGCGCGACGAGAGGCGGCGCGAGCACGCCCACGTCGACCAGCACAACGTCTAGCCCGTGCTCGCGCACGCGGGAGCGTACGTAGTCGTATTCGTGTCCCTTTGTATCCAGGGCGCCGATAAGTACGACGGTCGTCATTTTCCTCTCCATCCCCTGTCTCTATCACGCTATCTCGTCGCCTTCGTAGCTATCGGTGCGCCGGTCTGGCGAGGAGAAAGAAACAACGGCCACGAGCGGCTCGGCGCTGGTACACTGCGCCCAGTGCCGCACGCCGCGCGGGATGCGTATGACGGAGCCCGGTGTTAGGTGAAACATCTCATCCCCCAGCTTGTGCTCACACTCCCCCGACACGACGTAGAGCAATTCTTCGCAGTTGGGATGGGCGTGCAACGGGTTGCGCTTGCCGGGATGGATCGTTACCACTCCCAGCGTCTGTTCCGCCCCCGGCATCTGTGCCGCTCCCACGAGCCAGGAGAGCCGGCCCCAGCGCAACTCCACGGGCTCTTGCTCCGCCACGTTCCTTGTCACATCATCCTTAATCACGACTACGTCTCCTTCTATATAAACGGGAGATAAACGGGAGCGATGAGGGTTGCCAGCCGCCCATCACCGTATGCCGCCATACCGACTATCACCCGGAGGGTCTTACGGCCCGTCTGATGCGGGCCCGCATCAGACGCACGCGCTCATCTCAGGCCACGGCGCCATCCTGAGCCTCACGGGCGTCGACAAGATGGATGACCACGGCGCGGCGGACGCCGTCAATGTGCTCCTCCATGAGCCGCGCGGCGCGCTCCGCGTCGCGCAGCTCCAGCGCCGCGAGGATCTGGGGCCGCTCGAATGCGGTACGCTTGACGACATCCGGGTCGCGATTCGCGAGGGCGCGCACGAGTTGAATCTGGCGTCGTAGCCGGCCGAGCGCCTCAATGAGCGGCTCATTCTCGCTCAGCCGCGCCAACGTGTCGTGAAAGCTCTGGTCGGCGATGCTGTACCCGGCCATGTCGCCGCGCTCCAGGGCGTCGAACGTGTCATCAAGGATGCGACGTATGGTCAGCACATGGTTCTCGGAGAGCTTCGGCACGGCCAACCGGACGGCGAGTCCCTCGAGCGCCTCGCGCACCACGTAGAGGTCGTTCACCTGTTTGACCGTGAGCGTGCGGACGAAGTTACCGCGGTAGGCGCGGTGTTCGACCAGACCGTCCTCGACAAGCTTCCCGATGGCTTCGCGCAGCGGCGTGCGGCTCACACCCAGGTCATCGGCCAAGACCCGCTCGTCGAGTCGAGCCCCAGGTGAGATGGCGCCCGACTCGACGAGCTCGCGCATCCTATCGTAGATGCGTTGGTTGAGGGTATGGTGGTTGAGCCGTTCCGTCACGTCGTTCAGGCTCCCATCTGCTGGCTGTATCGTTCCGGTGTTACGGCGGACCTCATAAACTGATAACAGGCATCCATGGCCCCACGCAGATCACTACCGCTTTCCTCATCGGCGCACATCCAGTCCTCGAATCCAATCTCGTGAAGAGTGGCAAAAACGGGCGCAAAATTGATGCGCCCCTGGCCCAGTACTTTGAATTCGCCGTCCGCGAAATCCTTGAGGTGAATATTATCGATGACGTGCCGGAAATCCCTCATGACGCCGGAGATATCGGCGATGTTAGACTTGACCAAATGCGCGGTGTCCACGGTCAAGCCGACCGCGTGATCGGCGACAGCATCGAAAAACACATCGAAGTCAGGACGATGCATGACCGGCTGGTTGTAATGGTGGTGGAGTGACAGTTTTAGGCCATACTGCCGCGCTTCCTTGCCCAATTCCGATAGGATCGTGGCAAAGCCTGTAATGTCGGCGTTCGACAATCCCTGTCTGGAGAGAGTATGACAAAAGATGATGCGCTCGGACCCGACAGCATGGGCAAACGTGAATACCTGACGGAGCGCCGCGACGCCAGCTTCGTCTAACTGGCCGCCCATGATGAGCCCTGACACAATACCTCTATCTGTTCCCCACCGCTCGATGAAACGCTCGGGATGCTGGAGGGACGCCGTATATTGATCACCTTTTAGCTGCAGGCCAGCATAGCCAACGGATCGAAAGTCGGAAAACAGCGCCTGCTGCTCGCTATCATGACGCGTTGGCTTGGAAAAAGCTAGTTTCATGTCAGCGCCCCCTCGCGCAGCACAATGACGCGCTGTTCTTTAGCCGAGCGGTAAGCGCCATCCAACAAGGCAATAGTCTTCAAGTTATCGTGCCCATTATTCAACGGTTCGTTGCCCTGCTCCACGGCCGTTAAGAGGAGATCGATATCCTTGAAGGTCGCTTCGGGTTTGCGCCCGCCCGCATACGAGTTAGCCCACTGTTGTCGAGGCTCCGTCTGGTGCTCCTTATCGTACAAATGGACGCCATCGTAGCCGAGCACGAGTGCGCCGGTCTCGCCGATCACCACCGTGTCGGTTCTCTTGAACGGCGAGGAAAAGCTTTCCACATAGGAGACCATCGCGCCGTGCGCGAAGCTGACCTGGAGGGACGCATCGGTTTCTCCCGCGCAATCAATCGCCGCCGACGAGCGCGTCTCGCAGAGGACGGACGTCGCCTCGTCGGCGAGCAGAAACCGGAACCCGTCCAACCAGTGGACCCCCATCACGGCGAGGGCATGGCGCCCTGTCCTGGCCCGCCATCCGGCATCCTGACGGAACATCAAATCCTGATGCGCAACGTTCACGACACGTCCAATCGCGCCGTGGGCCACGAGATCTCTAGCCGTGTCGAATGGGTAGTGGTAGCGAAAGTTTTGGTTGACCGCGAGTCTGACGCCCGCGCGGTCACAGGTCTCGACCATGTGCCGCGCGTCGTGATAGTTATCGGCAAACGGCTTCTCCACCAAAATGTGCTTACCCGCGTCCGCCAAGGCGTCGACGGCCTCCGCGCGGATGGGCGTCGGCGTGCAGACGGCGGCGACCTCCCACTCCGCGTGGGCGATCATCTCTTCCACCGAGGCGAAGCCCTGGGCGAACCCGTAGGTCCTCTGCGCCTCCTCTAGACGCCCACAGTCGGGATCGCAGGCGGCGACGAGCCGCAGGCGATCCGGATGGGCCGCATATGCCTCGAAATGCATGTGCGCCACATTCCCACAGCCGACGACCGCCACATTGAACTGTTTCATCGCCCTATGACCCTCCTCGTGGTGAACGGTTGTTATCTTTCGTCACGGCCACGAACGGCGCCGTTTCCCTATCTTACTATCTGATACACTGTTATACAATATACCAGATTCAAGTCGGAGCATCTTGCCAGCGTCCCGCTATCGCCAGGCGAACGTCGCGCTCATCCGCAGTCAAGTGTGCATTTTAGAGCTGAATTAGGAGTGCGCTGGCTTATTGTCGCGCGGCGCTAGCTTGACGATACAACCTAAATGGCCTTGTCATCCTTGACTTGGTATATTGTACGTTGTATTATGGGCAAGCGATGTACTCCCCAGTATGGATGGTGACCTCCTGAGCAACTCCTGGGGCCGCGGCTTCCAGCCTGTTCGCGTGGGGCACAACAGGTTAGAAGCGCGCCATGGATAAATACAGAGTGAGTCCAGGTGAAGGAGGGTGAAGAGCAGTGCGCGACAGCAAGATCAATGTTACTGTCGTAGGCTTGCGTTTCGGGGCTGAATTCGTTCCCATTTATCTCGCGCATCCCCATGTCAACCGAGTGGCGATCTGCGATACAGACCCGACTATTCTCGCGGAGATAGGCGCGCGGTACGGGATCAATCGCCGCTTTACCGACCTCCGCCAGGCCCTTGACGACGACGGATGCGACGCGATCCATCTCGTGACGCCCATTCCCATGCATGCCGCGCAAGCTAGCGCCGTCCTCCGAATGGGTAAGCATTGCGCCTGCACCGTGCCCATGGCGACGAGCATCGCGGATCTACACGCCATTGTTGAAGCCCAGCGGCAAGCGAAGAAAAACTACATGATGATGGAAACCGCCGTGTATACACGCGAATTCCTCTTCGTCAAAACGATGATGGGAAAAGGGGAGATAGGGACCATCAATTTTCTGCGGGGGGCGCATTACCAGGACATGGAAAACTGGCCGCCGTATTGGCGGGGGTTGCCGCCGATGCACTACGCCACGCACGCCCTATCGCCGCTGCTTGCCCTGATGAACACGCGCGCGACCAGAGTGCATTGCTTTGGCTCCGGCCGACTCAGGAAGGAACTTCAGCAGCAATATGGCAATCCATACCCAATAGAGTCGGCTATTTTCCAATTGGAGGGGACGGATGTGGCGGCCGAAGTGACGCGCTCGCTCTTTCAAACGGCCCATGGCTATACGGAAAGCTTCAACGTTTATGGAGAGCAGAAGACGTTTGAATGGCAGCAGCTCGAAAATGAAGAGCCGGTGCTCTTTGTCATGGAGCCCTTACAGCCAGGACGCGGACGCCCCATCACGGCCTCACGCATCACCGTTCCTGATCGCCAGGACCTGTTGCCCACGGACATCGCCCGCTTTACACGCCGAGGCGTCTACGACGCCTCGAACCCGCACCTGTCTTTCCTCCAGGGAGGCGGACACGGTGGGTCGCACCCGCATCTGGTCCACGAGTTCGTCACGAGCATCGTCGAAGAACGCGCTCCTGCGGTTGACGCGGTGAACGCGGCAAACTGGACCGCCGCCGGGATCTGCGCCCATGAATCCGCTATGAGGGGTGGAGAATTGGTGACTATCCCGCCCTTTTCAGGGGCCGCAGATGGAGAGAGCCGGTGGGACAACAGCTAATCTTCGCGCACGAAGCGATCGAGCGGATGCGGATCGCGGTTTTGGGAACCAGCGGCCATGCTTTTCGCAACTACTTTCCGGTCTTGCCCTATGCGCCCGTCGAGTACGTCGCGCAGTGGGATCCCATGGTCGAGCGGGCTCGTGCGTTCGCGCGCCAATTCGGCGCGGGGAACGCCTCGTACGATAACCTTGATCGCCTCCTGAGAGAACAACAGCCGGCTGCCGTGTTGATCGCCACCGACGACCTCGATAGCGCCGGCCGTTCAATCCACCCGGCGCTTATGGACCAGTGCCTGGATGCCGGTTGCCATGTGTTTTGCGATAAGCCCGCGGCCTCCACCGCTGACGAGGTGCGCCATCTCATCTCGTCGCGCGACCGCGTGGGGAAGGTGGTCGCTGTCGGCATCAAAACCATGCATTATCCAACGCATACCCGCGTCCATGAGACTGTCGAGGATGCCCCTGCCGGATTTGGCCGTCTTGTATCGCTATTCGTGCGTTACCCACTTCGTGTCCCCGCGCGGGCAGGCTTGGCGCTGGCCGATCCCATGCGTCGAAGCTGTCTGGGCCATGTATGGCATCCCATCGGCGCCGCGATTCGCATAGGCGGCCCCCTCCACAGCCTCTCTATGACGCTGGACCACACCGCGCGCAATAGTGTCGTGACCGCGACCTTTCGCGGAGGGGCGGTCGCGGTCTTCCACTTCCCTACGACCGCGTCGCAAGCGAGCCCTCTCGAGTATCTGGAGGCGGTCGGTGAGGGGGCAAACGTGATAGTGGACAACGCGGCGCGCATCACCTACTACCGCAAGACAGCGCGTGGCGAGTACGGCCGTACCACCGATGCGCTCACGCCCCTCAGCGAGGGCCCGCTGCGCTGGGAACCGGAATTCTCGCTCGGCGTTCTTTACAATGATCGCAACTTCATCCAAGGGTACGCGCAGAGCGTACTCCACTTTACCGAAGCGGCCATGACAGGCCGCCCGACGACCATCGGCACATTGGAAGATGCGCTTGAAGTGCTCAAAGTACACGAGGCGCTCTGCGAGGGCCCGGGCACAACAGTAACGATACCGGAGGGGTAGCCCCCAGAGGAAGGAGACGACAACGTGATGGGAGAAAGCACGACATGCCTACGAGCAGGGGTCGTCGGGCTCGGCGCGGCGCATGCGCGGGCCTATGCGTCCCATTCCCAGGTGACACTTGTGGCCGTGTGTGACGAGAACGCGGAGAGGCTTGCCGATGTGGCGCCCGCCTTCCCGTCCGTGAAGGCCTATACCGGGTTGCATGACATGCTGGAGCGCGAGCGCCTGGACCTCGTGAGTATCTGTACGCCCGATTGGCTGCACGCCGACATGTGCATCGCGGCGCTGCAGGGCGGAGCGCATGTGATCTGTACGAAGCCGCTCACCACAAACATCGATGATGCGCGCCGCCTCATTGCCGCCGCGGATGCCACACGGCGCTCGTTGATGGTCGCGCATGACCGGCGCTTCGCTCCCCGGTATCGTGCGATCAAGGACGTGCTTGAACAGGGCCTGCTTGGCGCCTTGTTCTATATCGAGCTAGATTACTTCGATCACAAAGAGCGCCAATTCGCCAAGACGCCATGGTATCGCAGCGCGGAGCATCCCCGTGCCGCGATCCTCGGTACGGGATCGCATGCCGTCGACTTGATGCGCTGGTTCGGCGGCGACGTGGAGGAAGCATGGGGCGCTGGAAACCATCTTGCCTACCCGGAGTTTCCGGACGATGACTGCATGGTCGGGGTCTTTCGGCTGTCCGGCGGCGCCATTGGCAAGGTTACACAGACCTATGCAAGCATCCGTGGCGCCGGAGAACCGGACATGCGCGTGACCATACACGGTACCGCAGGCTCAATCGAAGACGACAAGCTCATATACCTCGGCATGTACGACAACATCGCGGCCATGGACGTGGCCGGCCAGAAGCCATGGGGACAGATGCCGCTACGACAGCAGAGCCAGAGTTCCCATCAGGCCCAGCTTGAGTATTTCATCTCCTGTGTGCTGGCCGGCCGTCCGGCCGAACCGGATGGCCGCGACGGCGCGCGTACGGTAGCGGCATGTCTGGCTGCTGTGGAGGCAGCCCGTACCGGTCAATCGACGCGTCCGGCGCTGTTTTAAGGGCAGGATGGGAGCGACCGATGGCGTCCGTTCCCATCACCGCCGCTCAGGTACTGACGCTGGATCCGGCGCTACAACAATGACTGAATAACTGAACCGCGCATTATGCGCCGATTTTCGGTCGGTGCTCGAGCGCATGGCGGATCACGCGCCGGGCGTCCTCCAGTTCGTCGCCGACCAACTCAAGACGCGGGGCGCGCACACGCGCGCTCCCCATGCCGACCATTTCTTGCGCGAGCTTGATGAGTTGCACGAACGTCGGGACCGTATCCAGGCGCAGCAGCGGTAGGAACCAGGTGTACAGCGCATCGAGACGGGCGCGATCACCGCGTCCCTCCCGCACCTGTACGGCGAGGTCGAACAACGCGACGGACTCGCGCGGAAAGGCATTGACCAGTCCCGCGATCCAACCAATAGCCCCGGCTTGCACCCCCTCCACGATGCCGTCATCCACGCCAACCAGGATCTCGAGACGGTCGCCCACCAATGCGCGAATCGCCGTCACGCGGCGCACGTCGGTACTGGACTCCTTGACAGCCACGAGGGTGGCGTGCTCCCGCGCCAACTCAGCGATCTGCGCGGGGAGGAAGTCGGTCCCGTAGGCAACCGGGTTGTTATAGAGCATGACGGGCAGGTCGACGGATTGAATGATAGCAGTGACATGCGCTTTCATTTCGCGCCAGTCCGTCGAGTACACATACGGGGGCAGGGCCATCACGCCGCCGCATCCCGCCGTCCCGGCCGCCTGTGCGAGCCGCACGGCGTCTGCTGTGGACAGCGCCGCAATGCCAGGGATGATCGGGACACGGTCTCCCACGGCGGTCACGGCCGTCTCGAGCACGGCCACTTTCTCCTCAAAGCTCAGCGTCCCGCTCTCACCGAGTGAGCCGAGTGGAACCAGGCCGATGCAGCCGGCGTCGACCAGCCAGCGGCAATGCTCCGCGAAGAAGGCGTGATCGATACGGCCATCCTCGGTGAACTTGGTCGTCATCGCGGGAATCACGCCTCTCCAGTTGATCGTCATTGTCCACTCTCCTCTCCTACTGTGTGGGGATCGCTGACTTGAGCGAGACTCCCCAGTCTGGCCGCCGTGATGGGTGGGCGCACGGAATCCTGTGTCCACCCACACAAAAAACGGGTTGCCGCGCCACAGATCCGTCCCTGGCACGGCCCCATGCCACAGCGCGTATGTAGTTTCGCGTCGCGCCAACTCGCGTGCTGCCGTATGGCGGCATAGAACCACGGGCGGTAGCGCAGCAGGATATCCTCGGAATGACTAGTGGGTCACGCCGCATTTAAGTGGAATTGGTCAGCGATAGCGGCGGACCCGCCCAGGCGGCGTGCCCGCGCGCGACGGCGGCGCTCCCGGCGTTTCCCGTCCCAGACGAAGGGGGTGGGCTC
>JAABUX010003157.1_pt1 | contig 22165 bp, 25 predicted proteins | sample 5561851 | NCBI WGS metagenome assembly JAABUX01 (sample SAMN10711883, study PRJNA513361) | rock metagenome | isolation source: Antarctica rocks | place: Antarctica: Victoria Land, Richard Nunatak red sandstone | collected 2016-01-03 | reverse complement strand
TTGAGGAAGCCTAAGGGACTTGATTGGTAATAGTCTTCGTACGGAGTTTGGGCCGACTCGGCCTCGTCCATAACTAATGCGCCCTGATTACTGATCTCTTCCTGCTCTGCTTGGCTGTGTCCAATCATCGTCGACTAAGGCGGACAATTACTCTTGGCAGGGGATCAATCTGCGCTAACCTCTTTGGTGCATTCAACTTGAACGATACTGATGAAGACAGTGGCTCAACAAGAGGAGTAGGGAAACATCAAGTGCTGCAAGGCCACTTTATACAGGTGTGCAGGGATAGAGGCTCTAACAACACGCTAGTTGGGGCTGATACCACCCTGTATGGATGAGATGTCCAGCTTCGTCAAGCTCACCACAAACGCAAGGTACCGTCGACGATATGGACCAATCGAAGTGTGTAATGGGCTCTCCATACAGACTGGAAGCAATCTCATCGCTATCATTGGTCGCTACATTCGCTATACGTACATTAGCTTGGGTGGTGATCGTCTGTCAGACCTCACCGACACTGAAAAAATCTTGATCGCCTACAATGCTGAGTCGGCCACAGCTGTTCTTACGGCAGACCCTGCGTTCCTCCTGAGATTTGGTAGGATTTAGCCAGAAACCCTATACTCTCCATCCAGCCCTCATAACTTATACTAGCGCTATCAGCTACTATGGTCAAGCATTGGTACGGCATCGTAAGACTCGGCTTTGTTGTCTGAATAAGGATGTACTCTACGTGGGTAATACCGGGGTAGGGGGCACGCGCGAGCTACTCATTTCATATCCTCGTTCTGTCCAGTCTCTTCTACCAGATATCTTTACAGACCTTCACTTGGACAGCAGAAACGCACTAGCTCGAGATACACTCTACAAGGAGAGAAGCTGCATGTAGACTATGGACTTTGTAAGTTCAGTCAAGATAAGTGAAATAATACTACGTTTTACGAGTGGCGCCATTTCTGCACATTGCAATTGACGTGGCTTTAATGAGGAAATTATCTTCATAGCGGCACGCATCTGCCTTCATCCTCGCTCAGAAGAAGACGATCATTTCATATGCTTTTACCCTATTATCCCTCATGGACATATATGTGGTCATATAATTCCTAGTTCACATATCGAGTAAACGGTCCATTGGTGACTATGCGAATCAGCGAGGTTTCGCGAGGAGACAGCACACTGCCCGTGCGGGGGCGACAGTCTTTCCGGAGGTTGGGGCGAGGACTTCAGGCAGTCGGATGGTCAACAGGCGCAAGCAACCTGGCTTAGTGTCCCCACATGTGTCTCTATCGCCTTTCAGCTTCCGTATCACAGGGATCGACCACAATCTGGCCGACCTTAGTTCGCTTATGGCCAATCATCCCAGACCGCACGGCGCCATCCATGTCTCTTTCGGTTCGGAGATTCTTCTGGAGCCAGTAAACTCTGGCCCAATGAGACGATCTAGGGTCCCACGCCAACGGTATACATGAAATTGCAGGCTTCTCGAATCGACTTGCATGCACAGACTTGCGTTAGGAAGGCCTTCTGAGTTCTTACTTTGTCCTAGTATCGTCCATGCGGTGTTTCTCCACTTCTGTGACTAGGACTACTCGGCTGATACGCAATTACAGGTTCAGCCGTAATCGAGAAGGAGCGGTCAAGATTGTTCTACATTGTCAGGGGTAGCGTCCAGATCCAGAGCCAACCTGACGTGTGATGAGAGGACTCCTCGTTACTCAAGGCCCTTTTGACTCTAGCCGGTGTGCCAATGTATGCAGTTCGCTCTTTAAACAAGACCGATGCGGTGCTAACGGAGCAGGCAAACTAGACCCAGTCAACCAGCGGGGGCATTTGATGGATTACCCAGCAGCCTTTGCACGATACGTCAGACGTCTATGCCAACACGGTCTATGTCGCTACTAGCTAATGACCGAGACGAGGCGTTTGACTTTGCAGAAGGCGAAGCAATAAGCAACAATCCGCGAATGATGTCTGCGATCCGATCCAGGTCATTAAGGCTCAGTCACTCTTTCGTAACCGCTTGCTCAGGATGTTGCACCAGTGTATTACGCAAGATACTGAAGCCTTGGTGTGGCGAAATCGGTTCCATATTAGGATGGAAATGCTCAGTAATTTTCCTTCTAAGAATCGAAAGGGGCAAACGTCAGCCCTACGCCAAGAGGTGGATGACAAATGACGACAAAGACGGGACTTTAGGAATACCTTGTGCTACAGTACCACGGCATGACAAAGAATGCAGCGGTAGGAAAGACGTGGCAATTTACTTCAGTGATGTGGTATAATATCGCGCCATGGTCAGACCGCTGAGTCGTGCGTCTTCTCATTGTCTCAGAGTGGCAATGCTATTTCGAATATATTCTAACGTCTGAGTCACAGGGAGTTCATGATATTGATCAGCATTGGAGTATTGACCACGAACGGAGCAAGCTAATGCAGGGTGTTAACCAATGTCAGAAGGTTTCGCCGTTTGATGCTCAGCTCCGGGACGGCCTACGATATCTATATCCCTCATCGGCAATCGGGATTTGCTAGGCGCCATATGTCCGAAGCTTGAAGAGATATGGTATCGGGCTTAACAGACGTTCTCGGTGCTGAGGCGGAGGTTTACTGAAGGGGCAACTGAAGCCAAGAAGAAGTACAACTCCATTCCGGTCCTGCCGTGCTATCGGAGCTCCGAACCCTCTCCGTTCAATCCGGGAACATGGATATCAATGTCTCCTGGCAAGCGATTTATCAATCAGGCACCATTGAAACGCGACGATATATACTGCATCTTTTGGAAGACAACGAGATCAAAGAGTTGTGTGCGAGACAAGCCTCTGTGCAAATCATTTCGAAAGTCCCTGCAGGAGTTATGGATTTGCATATAGAGAAAGGACGACTGCCAGTCTGCTCAGGATATACGCCCTTAATGCTTCATATTCTGCTGCTTGCGGCGTGCAGTGTGCTTCAAACCGCGTCATTACAGGAAGACTGCATTCCGTTCAGAAATGCACCGTGCTATATACGAGATAGCGCTGGACAAGATTCTGTAGAGGAGTTCTCTTTCTGGGCGAGCCTGTCCTCTTCTATCACCATCTTCTCGTCCTTTGTGTGTGCTTTGTGAAGAAAAGCCTTCGTTCTGACGCCTGATCCAATGTCTGGATGCATTTATCATCCTGGAGGATATAGCTCCCATAACTCACAATATGTTCCACATCTTCGCCCAAACGTTTGCATTCGGGATGCGACAGGGTCCTGAAGCCAATGGACAAGTATCTCCAATATCGGAGGTCTTAAGGCAATGTTAGGTAGAGACGCGACTGCCCGAGACAGTGACTTCCACAGCTCACAATCTCATTGGTCAGTCGACTCGACGATGATCATCGCCCTATAAACTCAGCCCCCAAAATCCTTTCTTCACCATGCCTCCCGCCCTCCCACCCCGCCCAACAACTTCCTCGAAACCACGTGTAATTCTCTACCACCAAACCCACTACATACACAACACAGATTTCGTCTCTCTTATTCCCCTAATCACCGAAGCCACTTCCGATGAAATTCCACTCACCCACCTCATCATCGCCGCCATCCACCTCAACGAACCTCCCAGTAACATCACCCTCAACGATGATCCACCCTCACACCCAAAGAATATCCCGCTATGGGAAGAGGTTGCTATACTGCAAGACATTGGGGTGAAAGTCCTCGGTATGGTCGGCGGCGCCGCAAGAGGGACTTTTCAACGTTTGGACAAAAGCGATGCGGAATTCGAAGAGTATTACGTGCCGCTGAGGAACATGGTACGGCAGTACAACTTCGACGGATTAGATTTGGATGTTGAAGAAGAGATGTCGTTGGCGGGTATCATACGGCTGATTGATCGACTCAAAGAGGATTTCGGACAAGAGTTCATCATTACGCTGGCGCCCGTGGCTACGGCGTTACAAGGACGATCGCACCTGAGTGGCTTTGATTATGAAGCGCTGGAGGTCATGAGGGGGAGCAGCATCGCGTGGTATCATGTGCAGTTTTACAACAATTGGGGCCGGTTGGATGGTTTCGTTGATTACGATGCTATTCTGATGCAGGGGTGGAAGGCGGAGAAGGTGGTTGTGGGCGTGCTGACGAACCCGGGACTGGGGCATGGGTATATCGAATTCGAGGATTTGAGGAGGACGGTGAGTGCGATGGCGCAATTCTATCCTGGGTTTGCGGGCGTGATGGGGTGGGAGTACTTCAATTCGAGACCTGGGGATGAGGGGGCGCCGTGGCAGTGGGCTGGGGAGGTTATGAAGTGCGTGAGAAACTGCTGACGGTCAAAAGGCTGGATGTAATAAGGCCAACGTCTATGGAGTGGACGTCGCTGGGTCTATATGCAAGGGGGGCCGAAATTAGGCGGACCTCGACAACTGGGATGCACTTGGATAACCTACGGTTATTCAGTTATGGTCAGAGTAATCATCTGGATTGATCGTTCATACGGAATAATTCGAAGAGATGGTGATATGTCGCATACAGAGAATATGGTTAGGCATCCCCAGGTTTCACCAACGCGAGATGCAAGTGTAACGGGAGATCTGCTGCAAGCCTGACATCTGCTACGGCAGGCTTGCCTATAACTGTCCGCGAGCATCGAAATAGAAGGACACTTTTGGGGCCGATGAAGGTCGCGTCAAGGGCCGGATCTCGTGGAGAACATCCCCTCGCTTGCCGAATTGACACATGCACGGCTTGACCTTGAGGGTCGAATCTTGGGAAGGAGTGGCGCATGAATTGTCGACTAGCTCGAGTTGGGCACTAGCGCTTTCACATTATCCGTCAATCAGGAGGATGGAGTGTCAACAGCCTCTCTGATAGGCCGATTAATCAATAGTACTGGCCTCTGCCGCCCGCCAGCCCACCTTTTTGCGTGTGTCTGCCCGGGAAAGCCTCAACCCTGATTCAAGTTTCTTCGCAACTGTCTTTTCGGGGGTGATCTTTCATGATGACGAGAAGGACTAGATACACATGAAAGCAGTATCAGATGACAATAGTCGATCTTAGTCCATACAATTTCTGTAACATTTCTGTAGACATTGTACCTAGACACATATCGTGAACACAGAGTAGAGCAACGTTGAACGGTCAAAACGGTGTGATTCGCTTGGCCCCTGAAATTGGATTAGCTAAGGCTGTGGCTTCGACGACCAGCATTTCCGTCCGCATCGCGACCTCTACCGTGACACCTCTATGTGCTACCTCCAACGGCTACCATCTAATCCCACAACCTCGCCTTATCGCAACGACGTGCCTACCAGTATCATTAATAGTACGTCTCGCTATATTCTTATTTGGTCGCGCCAAGCGTACTGTCTCCCCACTCCGAGCTAGCACAGCTCACCGATCGCAGACCTTGTACGACCATCCCAGCCTGATAGTCTCCCAGAAAGACTCGAGCTTTGAATAGGTGGACGGAAGCTCAATAATATATATGATCGAGAGGAGGGAAGAGGATTCAGTGACTATCCCTGCGCGGATTAGAGTGTTGGGCACTGGTATCCAGCCACCGGACTTTACTCCGACCATACGTCTACAAGCAGAACGCCGAATTAGATATCGAGACAAGGTGCGATAGTCTTTGCTCGGCCTCGTTGAGGTTGACGGCTTGCCCCACATGAGCAGCGAGGTTGCGCAAGCACCCAACGAGGCTTCTTGGTTACCGAACCCGATCGCAATCGACCTTCCACCAAATACACATCTGGAGCCTGCCTTTTCCTCTGGGTCGGATACTTATGGTATGTCTCGAAGCGAGCTCGGCCATTTACAGCGATCGATACTACATAGGTTGCTAATAATGATATAGACTCTGCGTCGTCCACCGTAAAGCCTGAAGTCGGCTCCAATTACAACTCTTCAACGTTATCAACAACGCCCAATTTCCCTGCTCCAGACCCAGTAGCAAATGATATTGCAAACGTCCCTGTACCGGCATCTGAACCGACTTCAACCTCGCAAGGAAAGCTGGCAGAGGGCGCACCTCACGTACCATTACGTTCGTCATCAAATGCAAAGATCAATACACTGAGTTCGAACTCCATTAACGAGAAGACCACGGCGGATCCCATTTCGACATCAAGGAGAGGGTCCAAAGGCAGTATTAAACCAAAAAGCCGCAGCGGTAGCATTGCGAGCAGCAGACATTCCAAGAAAGAGAAGGCAATTCCAGTCGCAGCTGTGGGAAAGGAGAAATTCGCGGAGGACCACTCCACAAATACTACGAAACCGAAAAGGAGGGGCTTTTTATCAAGAATATTGACCTGCTGCAGTCCCCCAGAAAATGCCAACGCTGTTGAACTTGGCGATCAGGCAGGACCCGCGAAATCGACCAAGGGACCGCAGCAAAAGCCGGGAAGGCAGCCGACCCCTGTAGTGAAAACGAACGCTAGCGCGGGGGAATCAACTACGGGAGAATCTAAAGAGGTCGCAGAGGAGAATATTGGAGGCCCTGAATATTCGGAGATGAAGCCGGCTTCGAAACCTACGGTGATGGCGGGGTCGTCGAAGGAAAAACTGACCACGGAAAAGGTTGGGCCTCCGATTGCAGCAGTCGAGCCAGAGACCCAGGAATCTCCAGCACCTGTGGCATATCGCGATCCACCATTGCCACCTGTGTCTTCGCCTAACGTGCCCTTGGCTCAGGAAATGAAAGAAGAACAGGGCATTCCAACGCTGGCGGCGGGCATTGCAGCACCACCGCAGTTAATTGAACCCGATCAATCCGTTGCTCAGCAGGGTACCACCATCAACGATCGTACCCCGCAGCAAGAAACAAGGGACAGTGATATTGTAATGATGAACGCTCCGCCGCCTACGTCCACCGCAGAGGAACAAGCGCAGATAAACCTGCCTCCACCACCTCCTCGAAACGGGAATGGCAATGGAAATGGAAATGGTGCGGCTTCATCATCGAACGCAGTCGTACCTAGTGAGAAACAGAGGTGGTTACTTCCACCACTTCAACCTCATTTCAAAGGACGGAAATGCTTAGTTTTGGATTTGGACGAGACATTGGTTCACAGTAGCTTCAAGGTTCGTGATTGGCCATAATAGTAGATCCATGCTAACGAATTCAGATTCTCCATCAAGCCGACTTTACCATACCTGTCGAGATTGAGGGTGCGTTCCATAATGTTTATGTCATAAAGAGGCCTGGTGTGGACCAATTCATGAAGCGTGTTGGCGAGCTCTATGAGGTTGTAGTGTTCACTGCTTCGGTTTCGAAGGTACTCGTTAAAAGATTGCACATACTCGCGTCTTGGCACTGACATGTAGCTACAGTACGGCGACCCACTCCTCGATCAACTCGACATCCACAACGTTGTCCACCACCGCCTGTTCCGCGAAAGCTGCTACAACCACCAGGGCAATTACGTCAAGGTCAGAGCCTTCCCCTGCAGATCCTCGCTTTTCATCACATGCTAATCATCGTACAGGACCTCTCCCAAGTCGGCCGCGATCTCCGAGAAACAATCATCATCGATAACTCTCCAACATCATACATCTTCCACCCCCAGCACGCGGTCCCCATCAGCAGTTGGTTCTCCGACGCCCACGACAACGAGCTGCTGGACCTCATCCCCGTCCTCGAAGACCTAGCTGGCACCCAAGTCCGAGACGTGAGCTTGGTCCTCGACGTCTCCTTATGACATTCACCTTATCCGTGACGAACCGCCCACTTCTTTTCCGTCCGTCCGTCAAAACAGCATCAGCGAGGGAGCCGGTCTGGGCTTTGGTGGATCATACCTTTCGCACCGCCTAATCGTTGTAATAAGCATCCATGTCCCCCATCTTTCTTTTCATTCCGTCGTCCACGGACACGGCACAGGTGTCTCCTAGATGGTGTGGGGAGGGGAGGGGATAGAAAGTACCGCATTGTGTAAAAAGAAAAAAAGCCCCGATCAGCAGCAGCAGCATTTGTTCACTCTTGGTTTCAGCGAATAGCTAGCCGTCACCACACTCTGAGCGAAAGGGTTTGTATTTTCATCTGTTGTTGTTTTTGGGCGACGGTGGCATTTGGAGTGGCGTACTTTACCATTCCATCATCATCATATCTATCATCCATCCCCATGCCTTAGGCGGGGCTGTCTGTTGCCTACCCTTTTAACTTAGTGTAATACCTTTTTGCATCGATACCCTTGCGCCTTGTGAAAGTGATAAATTCGATCAGGAAATTAGGTAATGTAACATGAATGCCAAGCCACTAGAATGTAGCTACCAAGACTAATCTCTCACATATTTCTAACCGTCGAAGTGAACTAGCCTTGCCATTCCTTTGTCATTTGTCCCTCGCTATCATCAACATCTGTTCTCCTCGTTGACTCCCCTGTGCTCACGGTGCCGTAAACGGTCTGTTGGGGATCGACTTGCTCCACCTGCTCTCTCTTGAAAAACTGCCTGTCGCCGCACTTGTACTTACGATAGCACATGAGTACCCTCTGCTCTCTCCTCAAGGTAAGGTAGCCGGAGTGAAACCAGGCGCCGACCAAGTACGGGTCAGGATCGTTCTGGTAACCACTGATGATGTGGACGTATCCTCTGAAAGGGAAATCTTCCGGGAGCTACGAAGTCGGTTAGCGAAGCCTGTCGTTGAGGGAACCGGACGTACTATCTGATGCAGCCACCAAGGCAAGACCCCGTCTTTGCGCGGAGTTGGAGTGAAATGCCAGTGATCGCCGCATTAGTAGGCTGGAGGATCGGGTTTGGGTTGTTGAGGGGGGTTCGCTGTTGAACCACGTAAGAGGTCTTTGAGTGGCATGATCCTGCACTGGACTTGTGTGGATGTAGTGGGGTAGTGGATCTGGTGAGAGGGTCTCTTAACAAATTCTCCCGACGATGGAAGAGGAGTTTTATATTCGTTTTCTGTGTAACCTGGTCGCTAGGTTTCCCTCAGCGTTCGCCGACAGTCCGGGAACAGCACGGCCACTGGAGGCCCGAGATGTCCTGGAATACCTAAGTATGCAACACTCATTCGGCCGTTATCTTATGAGATAATTGACAGTGGTCAGATCCTACGGGAGCAGATAAGTCAGCGTTGGAGGCCCCTTGCGAATATCCTCGGGTAGTCAACCATTGGACACTACGCCTTCCAAGACACTGAAAGAGGCATCACTCCACATCGTACCATTCCCCAAGAACTCACACCTGTCGCTAGTCGACATCAGCAGAAGCCGCGGCATGTTTGCCCCGTTCATTCCTTCTCCTATTAGGCCTTAGCCGACACTCCGAGGGTAGGGTGCTGACACAAAGCCAAGCTGGCATTCGCTCTGGTTGGTGACGAAGCATGGTCGAGCTTTGACCTAGAGAGTTACGCCGCCTATGAGTTGCCGATGGAATTTTATCTTCCATAAGGGATAGACCAGGGTACGGTAAGGCTCTCGTCTCATTACTTGGGTCTCATCGTCGACCAGTCAAGTCTTACCCTACGTTTCGGTTCTTCCGAAGGAGAAGGCAAAAGACTGGTATGGCGTTCGCCTTGTCCGTCCATTACGCACGATAGAAGTCCTACCAAAGACTACTTAACGGCTTGCTCTCCTCGATATTTTGTCTCGTTCAACAATACTTTCAATCCTCCTTCACTGAAATCTTCGAGCAGACTCATCCGCAATCCGCAATCCTCAAAAAGTCACAAACCCACCAAACATCATCAATTCATCTCCTACAACTCTTCAATCAATCCCTCTACCGAGCACTCATTCAAGCATGCCCTGCGAAATGTGCAAACATGAGACTTCGCCTTACTATTGCCCATACTGCGAGCGATACATGGATCGCGAAGCCGTCAACGAAAACTGCTCCACATCTCCACACCCTGCACCTTTCGCCCTTTCTGGCACCCATCACGATAGCACGTACTCTTCCATCAAAGACCACTGCTTCATGACTCTTTCTCCTGCTATGCCGGCCATTCCTGGGGTTATGATGGTATTCAGGACCTAGGAGTGTCCAGATTACCTAGAATCTTCGGCATAGAGGGGAGGTATGCTTCGGATTCAATAACGAAGGGTTCTGAGAATGTGGGAAGGGCTGACGATGTGATGGCTATTTACGTGGTGCTACTGTAGGATGGGTGCACAGCAAAGGCAGAAAAAAACGCCGAATTCCCTCAGTATTCAACTCACCAGCGGTCACTTTGTGTCGGCGTAGGATTCACGAGACAACATATTTCATTTGTGGTGGATGTGCTTGGGAGAAATAGTCACTGCAGGCTCGGTAGCGGATAAAATTCATGCCCTTGAACAAGAAACATGGAGCAATGCGTGTATCTCATCGACGAATGTGACTTCACAAATTGCCATGGTAGGGAAACCCTCCATGATTCTTCCATCACCTATATCGACAGATATCTCCTCAATATCTCAACTCAATCTCCCCCCTCCCCCATCTCTCATCAAAGCCTAATCAGAACGATTATGATAACAGAACCCCAAACCCATGAATCATGCATATACCCACACACATACCTAACCCCCACCCCCTACTTATCCCCAGAATCAACGACTCCCTATCGATCCAAGCCCCCTAGTCCCCCTCCACTCACTTATCCCACCACTCCTCCTCCTTCAACAATATCAGACGGGCGAGTACCCTACGATTAGTACCAATAACTCCCAACAACTTACCTCAATCTCCCCCTCCTCACAAAACCCACAATCAATCGGTGTCGACGATACGACAGCCTTGGACAGAGATAATCTCTGCATCGACCATGACTACATATATACACACTAGAACTATGGAACGGAACCGCTCTATCCAACCTAGGTAGTATATTGTAAAAATCGCCAGTCGGCTGACGGCTCTAGATGGCTATAGATTGGACTGATGTTTGAGTCTGGTTGGCTTTTTTAGTACGTAGTGTATGTTTGAGAGAGGGAGAGGGGGATAGGAGGTAGTATTCAAGTAATCTAACGCTTACTTTCTAATTTGTCTATATTATCATTCCCGTCTACATCGATATAAAAGCGGCTTATATAACTTACTAATTTAAAAGAGTGTTCAAATTAATTTGAAGATGATCTATTTCACTTTAGTTTTAGTTTTAGAAGAAAAGAAACGCTTAATCTTGTATTTCCTAAAGGACTACCATTCCCACCCGACTTATTCCTAGCCCCCGAAAAGAAGACAAACTATATACACCCCAACCGCCTAACCTAAATCCCCCCTTCCTTCTTCTACCGCTAAAAATGGATGTGCTGTGCGTATACTAATATAATCGCTATTACTAATAACCTAGCGTAGTATCTTAGTATAATTATATTTAATTTAATGTACTCTAAAATAGTCTGATCCTGTTCTATCCACTCCACTCCAATCTAGTCGAATTAGCATAGTCAGCACAATCAGCTCAATCACCACCCCTCCTTACTTACAACCACCACCTCCTAAAACACAACATCCCATCATCATGTCTAGCGACCCATCAATAATGTACAACCATTTCAAATCTCCTGATACAGGAGACACATCATTGACGTGATACGATTCGATCCAACATCCAAGGCAACTTCTATCATCGAGTCGAGTCGAAATACATCTACCACCCGATTTATCCAGAAATCACACGAAATGATTATAGCAAGGGAAGTGTACGCACTCCTAACCGGATATCGACCTCATGACTCTCACCGGTGCATACTATTATATATCAGCCATTTAAAACCCTCTCTCACCTTAGAGTTTCCGTGTTAGAGTTATGTTATGGTATGGTATCGGGATTTGTCGTTTGCCTTATTCCTCACCCTCTCAGCCACGGTTGTGTTTCGTGAAGGAAGCTGGATTTCATTGATTGATGATGTATCCATACCGTGCCTTTAGTTTTCCTTTTGCCTTGCCTTGCCTTGGTCCCGTTCTTCTTCTTCTTCTGCGACTCTATACATCTCCCATAATTCCAATACTTATGAAGAAGGAAAACTATCAAGGCTTCAAAATACCAATACTTTTTTACAAGTCTTGACGCAAAGCATAGCCAACAGAATATCTTCAACCATCCTCTGTACAAAGCAAATCTCCTTCCCCATCCCAAACCCACCTCCCTCCTCAACATAACACAACAACCAACATCCACACCCGAAAACATCCACACCCCCCTTCCAACGCCAATGCCTCCCCACAAAACCCACACCACCCACCCCCCTCACCATGAAAACATCACCATGCCCCCACACCAAAACCCCAAATCCCACAACACCCCTCGATCCCCAGGCATAAACACCACACGCTCCTGCGAAGTCTGCGGCGATTGTCCGCCTCCCGGCTGTTTTTGCGACGAATGTGGGAAGTGGGGGGGTAATTGGGGACGAGGGGGTGGGGGTGGAGGGGGATTGGGAGGATGGGAGGATGGGAGAAGAGTGGATGAGGAAAGGAGGGGAGAGGAGTGGATGGGTTTTGGTTGTGGTAAGATGAGATTGCATTAACAAGCGAGGACTTAATATTTGGCTTTTGTAGCATCGGTTCCATAACCCGTAGGCACACCCGAAGAGCTTTCATGCCTATCCTGTCCTGTCCTGCCCTATCCTATATAAGAAATAAACGAAATTGAATTTGATCGCTTTCATTTATCCATTAACGTAGATGACGGGATAACGAGATTTACGGTTATTCGAAATTGCTGAGTAATGCACTGTAATATCTCAATATAATTGGCTATTCTAATCGGGCCGTAGTAGTGAAATCTCCGTTTGTTAGCAAATTACTCAGAAATCTCGAATGACTGTAAATCTCGTTATCCCGTCATCTACGTTAGCGTTGATAGTTGAAAAATCCTCCTTTCCCAGGATTGAAATCGCTCGTCGGATCTATCACTGCTGATATTATTGTTTTTGCCTTGTTCTTGCCTTGTTTTTGCCTTGTTTTTACCCTTCTCTTAACAATGGGTAGCACAAGGCAGTCAAGGCCGACGCAGATGAAGTCCTAGAACTATCCGTTGTCGCTGGTTGTGGTCGTACGATAGCTGGTAGCGACTAAGGTATATAAATGCGATATTACCTAGTATTTTTCGAATGACTGGTCCTGTGATCCGGCTTATAAGATTAGAGAGTTAAGAACCGTAGTGGTGATGATGGGACATGTGTCGAGACAGAATATTCAAGTCCTATCCATTACCGCCGGCCGTGGGTGGAAGCTGGTAGCAACTACGTAAATGCGATAAGATATTAGTATCTTCCCAATGACTATCCTATAACCCTTCATACCTTACCGTTTTATTATATACATAAAGCCATTCCTTTCAAATACCACCATCGACACATACCCTCACCCTCAACCCCATCTTTTCCACCCTTCAATATTGACTCAAGACCCACATACTACCAACTTCAACCATACTTCTCTTGCTTCCATCTCTCCTCTTCTCCTACACCCAATACGCCATAAAGACCAGATCCTCTGCAAACGCCGCACACCACTTTCCTTCTTCCATAAGTAGATTCATCACAATAATCGACTCTTCATTGCACGGGCCTGAGAAGATTATATAGCGGATGCTGCTGCCTTGTGAACACGAGGTTTGAGTGTGCTGGATGTTCTCGGTGTAAAAAGTCTAGGCCTTGCGTACTGTCATGTGCCCTCCGGCTATATTTGTACGGTATGTGAGGGAGTCATACAATAAAATTCTGAAGTCGGTACTTTTCTCAGCTGTGTATGTTGGGTTGTGACTTAGTTGGTATCTGCGAGGGTTGAGTCAGAACTGAAAATGGGTTATATAGCTTTAATGCGGTGGCATCTGTTGAGTCTAGCATGCTCCGGGTGTGATCTTTGAATGATTTAGAGGATACCATGACGAGCTCTATGGTGAAAAATGTGGACTGGTTTGCTTTGCGATATTGGTTAGCTTGCAATGTTTTCGTACAGATTGGTATTGTATATTGGAACGGCACGGGCGGTGCTATTGGTGTCTGGAATGTAGCAAAGACCGAGAATTCAGTCCACTAGGAGTTAAGGATAGTTCTTGATCATAAGACACTGCATTGGAGCCTACAACATTCTGCGCGGAACACATGATATATCAGGAATTTCATACGAGCAATAGAAAAACGTCTTAACGTATTCTACATGCTGCTTTTAGGTTCTAGGCTGATCGTGGCTTTGTCGCTCCAGTGCTTCAAGATCTATCATCGCCGTAGTTTCGACAAAATCGAACTGCCTTCAGACATAGATTGGCTGGGGAACGCCATACTGCAGAAGCTGTTAGCATCATCCCCCTACTAAAGCATTGACGTATGGCGAGACTCACGTTCAGAGGATCGTTGAATCGTAGATTCTTGTCCAAGCCGCTGATGTCGTCAATCTCACTCTTCTCCAAATTCCACCCAGTGACATCCAGATTCTGCGCCAGCCTCCCCTGATTATTGCTCTTGGGAATGACGGCCACGTCTCTCTGCGTTGCCCATCTCAACAGTACCTGTGCAGGGGTCTTGCTGTGTTTCTCTGCGATTTTCTTTACTGTCGCATTGTCCATAAGCAGGGGGGTGTCCTTGGCGCGTTGCATGTCCAGTTCGAGGAAGGACTGGGGCCCGAAGGATGAATATGCTGTAATGACGATACCTTGGCTTTGGCCGAATTTGACGAGACCTTCTTGAGTGAGGTACGGATGATGTTCAATTTGGAGAGTCGCTGGTACAATCTTAGCGTAGCGGAGGAGATCCATCAAAAGTTGACCATTGAAATTGCTAATTCCAATAGACTTGGCCAGACCGTTGTCGACTAGCTTCTCCATCGCCTGCCATGTCTCCTGGATAGTCGCGTTTCCGGGAACGACATTCTTTCCGTCGTAAGTGAAGCCAGGTGGATAGCGGTCGGACGGATCGACATATTTCAACGAAATGGGGAAATGCACAATGTACAGGTCGAAGTAATCAATGCCCCAGTCCTTAAGCTGCTTTTTGCAGATGGGCTCGACGCGGTCGTGGTCGTGGAAGGAGTTCCAGAGTTTGGAGACTAGGAATAAGTCTTCCCGCTTCACAATGCCTTCTTTGATGGCGCGGGCGACACCTTGACCGGATTCTTGTTCGTTTCCGTAATCTAGAAAACGTAAGAATATCTTTTGGGGGACTGATCGGGGGACTGGGACGACATACCGCATGCACCGTCAAACAAGCGGTAGCCTGATTTGATGGCATTATAAACAGTATCGGCGCAGGTGTCATTGTTGACTTTCCAGAGCCTAGTATGGTCGTTCAACATCGACATGAATGTCGCTCCCTCACGTTAGACTTACCCAAATCCGACCAGTGGCATCTGGTGGCCACTATTCAGCTTGACAGTAGGAGAGACCATGCTGGCGTATAATCTAAGACTATTCTTTTGTATCTGAATTGGGAAAACTTTGTTGATGGGAAGTGGTCGGCTGAAGATGGAGGAGGTCCTGTAGTAGGACTAGTCAGACTGTCTCCGGTGAAGTATTGAAGGAAAGTGGAATTGTTTACCTTTGGAACGGTCTGATAATGTTCATCTGAACAAATTCAATTGAGAGAGAGGCGAACAACACAGAAATTATACTCGCCCCACATTATCCCCGCCATGTGGCATTGCGTAGTGGCAGATCCTGGAACACGCTAAATGCATAAACCCGAACGTTTAGCACTAGCCGGATGATCCCTCGGCATGACCAATCCAGTAATCTTGTGCAATGTCCAACTCTTCAGCACCAATACTAGCCAAGGATGTAAGGTGTTCAGAGATTCAAAGAGCTAAAGGCGGATAAAAACAAACAGAGGTCCAACGAACGCAGAAGTGAATGATATTGACGCGAGCGGGCAAGGTTCACAACCGTCAACAACAGACACCAAATGGTAGAAGAGTGCAGGACTGGTCAGCAACAACAGCTATAAGATCAGCATGATACCTGCATAGAAGTATGAACCTTGTATATCAAGGGGGATCAATCGAAGTTTCAGATATTTGACGAACATGGTTCAGCGAGCGATTGAAATGCCGAGACGGCTACATCTGTGTCAGGTTGTCGGACGCATTCGGGTCTCATTCCCATACTCCAGTAAAGGCCATATAAATGAGGGGATCTATTGACCTGCCCTGCCCAGAACGCCATAGGCCAATGAGACGCCGCCGTGTCACACCTGAGAGCCAACATCACTGTTACGAAACTCGGACAAAAGCTGGGCTTAGATTAGCCGAATATTCATCCACGGCCCTGGGGTGGGATTGGCATACTGGCATCAATCTGCTGGATCTGGGGTAAAGCCAGCCTGACCTTATTCCGGTACAATGCTGGGGTTTTCAACTGCAACGGATTCATCTCAAAGTAGACTGTATTCAAATTTTTCTTATCCGCCAATTCCCTCTCGACTTCTTCAAAAGACTGCATCAGGTTAGACGAAGCCCAGAGTTGTTCCAAACGCTTGAGGCGACCAAGATTGGTGAGATTTCTGATCTGATTATTGGAGATATCCAGAACGCGGAGGCCGACGTTGTTATCAAGGTTAGATATTTCTGTCAGAGCATTGTGAGATATGTATAGTTCTTCGAGATTGGGAAGCTCGGAGATACCCGAGATCTGGGTCAGACGATTCGATTGGATCGAAAGAATCTTAAGGTTCTTGAGCTGTGACATGTTCTGCTTCTTCATCAGCAAAACATACATGCTTGTCAGATACACCGATGGTACCTTCAATTCAGTGATTTTGTTCTTGGCCAACCACAGCTCTTCCAGACCCGTCAGGGTGTCCAGATTCTCAATCTCCTACGCCATGTCAACGTCTGCTTCCAAGCTACATCCTGCCGGCCTACCCTGATCCTATTCGCAGCGAGCTCCAGGTTCCTCAACTTTTTTAGCCCGTTCAAGCTTTCGATCTTTTGAATTTTATTCTGCACAAAGTAGATATCTGTCAAATCCTTCAGATGCTCTACGTTCTTGATGTGCTTGATCTTGTTGAAGCTCAAATCCAGGCTCGTAAGGTGTACCAGGCCATCCAAGCCTCTGATATGCGAGATGAGGTTGTCGTAGAAATCGAGCTCCCGTAAATTTGTGCCAAGATTGGGTGGAAATTCGATGTGCGAGATCTGATTCTGACGGAGGCATAGCTTCTGTGGGGCAGTTGGATTAGCCCTGCTCTGTTGGCATGGTAGATTTCAAGCACACACCTCAACCTTAGTGAAACGATCGAGACGAAGAGCTGGGATGGATGTGATACGGCAATGGACAAGGTCGATATCCTATGTAGAGAGAGCGTCAGTATACTTTGATCTAAACAGGCGTTTCCCTCCCGGCGTACATCAGTGTCAAGCTCATAATCCTCGAGCAAGTCTGCCCCACCATAGGTCAGCGGAACCAGCAAGAAAACAAGGTAGCACCTACCCTCATCTGCGTTGATGTGATCTACGGGCGGAGCATCCTCATCGGAGTATTCGGGATCTGATAGTATCTCTGCATTCGTGACCACAGCTCTTCGGTCCACTCGAAGCTTGCCATCCCAGCCTTTGCTGTTCTGAAGAGTCGTACCGTTCGTGGGTGGCGGACGCTCCGGAGAAGGACCAGATCGGGGTTCCATAATTGGGAAAGAACTGGTCGCTATGATGTGGAAACTGTTGCATTTCTGCGGGGAATCGGAGCTTTACCTCGCCAAGACATCTGGGCATGACGAGCAACATGGAATTATCTAGCTCGAATTGTATCCTCTGAGAAAGACGGTGCCTCTGATTTAGAAATTGGCAATGGGTATATGGTACAGTTACTAGTACAGGTATATGTCGCCTTGCCTATCTAACCCAATAAGCACCTTTTAACTGCTCTCTCCAAGACAGCAGTCGTGAAGAACCCCCCTTCGACGATGCAACAGTGTATTCCACACACTACACGTTTCCATGCACCTCCTCTTCCGACCCTTATGGCTTTTCCGCTAAATGGAAGGATACAACTTATTGGAATCGGATGCCAGATTATGAGGAGAACTTTCGGGTGAGCTTAGCAATGACTGTAGTCGGACTGTTAGCAGCTGACCCATTGCATCTCATTCCCATGCTAGACAAGATCAGTCAGAAGTAGGGCCGAACGTACTGTGCAGTGCGACAACGCTGAATATGAATCCAAGGGAAAGCACCAAAACTACCACAGGGTCGACTTTCAGGCCAGGAGATTCGTCCGTATATAATCCTGATCACAGGACAACGGGTTAGCATTGTTTTACGTGTTGTCTCCTCCATGTTCCTGGTATGCGCGATATCAACTTCCTCGAGCAGATTCCCCACACATATCCATCTTGTGGGGCGTATTCCATCTCTCGCGCTGAATTATCTCTCCACTTCTCCGAACTATGCCAGCGCCTGTATGCAATAAATCTGTACGTACGTAGCATAGTACTCGAACTACCTCCTGCACCTGCCGCCCTTGTGCTAGTTGGCCGCGCATTGGCAACTTTGTCTGCTCTGTCTGCTGCAGCTTTCCTTCTTATCGCCGTCTTCGGTCCGCCTGGGGGTGATAGATTTCGTCCGCTGCTTACGCCTGCGGAAGCTGGAGGAGAGGCTGGGGAGGAGGGAGAGGACTAAGGTTTAAGATTAGCTGAAGTGTGGGTAGTGAGGGCATGCAATGCCAGAAATGATCCCAAGGACGAATTCATATTTGATCCACATGCCACAGATATCAAAGACAAGTAGATAAAGAGAAGTTGCATGGTCTTGATGTGGGGCTCCAGATGATTCTATGCCGAGAAATTGGGCACATACCATTGTGGTGATTTGGTTCCACTTGCGCAACAGCAGCCACAATTTCCTATCTGCAATTGCTGCCTGAAGCCGAGAATCTTGGTGTAAAGTCTGGTGTTGCACTGTAAGTCAAGACGTGTTCTTCTCCAGATAATATTTAAGAGGACAACAGCGAATAATCCTAGGAGACGCTAGTGCGGCTCACAGGGCTGACCCTTTCTAAACCTGGCGAAACTCAAAGGCCCTGGTCATGTATCTCACGCGTAATTTCCTTGGAACTTTATGGAAACCGAGTTGTAAAGTGTTTGTGGACGTTGAAGATCGAATATGAGGTGCAGGGGATTTCCAATTTGGTTTTTTGAACGTGATTTCATTGCAAGCTACTCTTAAGCCGCCAGATGCTATTCATGTCCACAAGCGCAACATTCAATCCTGCCGGATAGAGCCCTAATGCATCACATCATGCTGCTTGTCACATTCATGCTCGAGCCATCTCGCGTACCGAACCTCCAAAGTGCTAAGCAAATGTCGAAGGTCGATGAGCTGCGAAAAGTTTAGACTTGGTGTTGGTTTTAGCAACGCGGTGTGGAAGTGGAAACTTGAGGTTTTTGGTGAGTAATTGCTTGATGAAAGGGCGCTTGACGTCGTCGGTCTTTTCAAGTTCCACGACTTTCAGAATCTGGATGAGCAATAGATCAGTAAGAGAATAATTTGAGGATCTTTGGAACCGTCCCATACGTGAATTGACCTAAACCGAGCACGATGTCTCGCTGCCATATCCTGGTACAGGGCGTCCACAGCCTCGGTCCTTGACATCTCTCGGTACTCCTTGTACATGTTGTGGGTGCCTGACCGTGAATCGTAGCGAATCCAGATACCGAAATTCTTGACAGTAGTTGGACGTCTTTCATGAATCTGTCCATTCCCTCCCTGTAAGCGCATGCTGCTTATAATTGAGGAACGAAAAGCTGTCTTCAGTTCGTTCCCGCAAAATGTTCACGTACCAAGTTGATGGTGATGATCTCCCCATTGGACTTCTTTACCTTCCTCAATTTCATCAAAAAGTACCAGAACCTTGACTTGGCAACGACTGTGTTTGGTGCAAAGATCCGCATGCGGTAGAGCTTGGGGGTTGGCTGTGTCTCTGTTGGCAGATGGCGCCCGATGACTTGATACTCGTTGAGGCGCCCTGTCAATACTTGAATTAGTAAACGACCGCTAGATTTCTACGCTTCTAGTGCCCGGTGCTGCAAATCCCGCTTTATCTGATCCTTGTCCGCCGTTTAACGTTCGTGTTTCTCGTCCAGGGAATTGATTCATGTTGCTCCCTGGTTATACTCCTCCATTTTTCTTTCGAAGCCCTCCCCATTTGCAAATGTCGTCCAATGTCATCCAATGCTTTGCTCAAATTTGTGTATGGTGACCATTTGGCGGACAGAGGAGGTTTCCGTTGGAGTCTTTCGGCCGCTGGAGTAGTGGAGGAGCAGAGGGAATGGCTTACCCATCTACAAGAGTCAGCAAAGACGCGCCCGCAATTGTTGGACCTGACCTACTATGATTGCTATGGTGGTGGAACTCTTGGATGTTCGAGGTGTTGGAGAGTCCAAGTGCTAACATTTGCGTGTGGATGAATTAGCGCCTCGCTAAAGCTCAGCCCTACGAGTCCGCATTCCAGTCTTCAACCTCGTGCGACCAAAATGCCTTGTTTACCGGAGAGTATGGTGCGTGACATGGTTTGGAGTGGTCCGACTATGATACTAACATGGAGGTCTTATTCAATGATTTCTGGTCCGCCTGCGACAATGGATCAGGCCCAGAACTGGCTGCAACCATTGCTCCGAATCCGCCCACAAGCTACCTGAACCGACTCGAAGCGATATACAAAGATACCGACGCCGCGACTGTCTCCAAAGACATTGCATACGGTCTTACGAAAAGCGCCCATACGGCAATCCAGTTCCCCAACCCAGAGATTGACACTTGGACGGAGATATATTCGGCGTATTGGTATGCTTGCGGTGAATTACTCAGTGCAGAACGGAGCACGACGAGGCCAGACTGGGGCAGAGTCTATTCATCATGGAAAGACCTCGCAAACACTGTGATCAAGGGATACAGCAGTGGTGCGCTAGAGGCTTGGACGCTACCTGTACTTTATACCGCTGGCAAGCATCTACGGATGTTTGCAATCAAGGCCGATGAGAGTGCTCAGGCCGCTGGGGATGGTGGGACATTTGATTCTGGCGGTCTCCAAGAAGACATCGCGGGTGGCAGTAAGAATGAGAAGCTGGAGGATGCTGCGAGGGTCATCAATCGCATGTTTACTCTGTGTATTAGCGATAGGTATGTAGCAATGAAATCAGTTCCTTCGCACGATGCTCGATGTGAACGCTCGTTGCTGAGACGTTTTAAATCAGAGCACCGCTCCAGGAGTCAAGGAAATGGGGGCTCTACTATACGACAAACCTCATGTTCAAAACGTATTTCAAGGTAGCTCTGATGCGTGTATCGAATGGCCGTAAGGCTAAAAGATTGATAGCTGAATTCCATTGGCCTCTCCAAGAACATCCTTCGTGCTCTTTCCGCGTCGAGGACAGACATGCCAGAGCTAGACGCCTTTCCCCAATCTCACATCATCACCTTCAAATACTACGTTGGGGTCATCCAATTCCTCGAAGAGGACTACGCAGCTGTATCTACTCGCATTTCCCTTCATCTAGGAACACTGGCTGATATTCTCGCCAGGCAGAGGAAAACCTGACTTCGGCATGGCACATGTGTCACAAGTCGTCTTCTCGGAACATTGAGTATACCACCCTTCATGCTTCCCCCCTATAGACCTTACTAACCAATCCCACCAGGCTCATCCTGACCTACTTGATCCCCACACTCCTCCTAACCCGCCAGCGTCTTCCCTCACCAGCCCTCCTACGCCCCTACCCCCACCTCTCCACCCTCTTCACCCCCCTCACCCGCGCCATCCGCTCCGGCTCCCTCGCAGCCTTCGACACCGCCCTCGCAGAAAACGAATCTGAATTCGTCAAACGCCGCATCTACCTCACTCTAGAGCGTGGCCGCGACATCTGCCTCCGAAATCTGCTCCGGAAAGTCTATCTCGCCGCCGGCGTAGACGAGGAGGGAAAGCGGAGGACGAGGATCAAGATTGATGAGTTCGGGACTGCCGTTCGTATGGAAGAGCGCCATCGCTCGTCGAGAGATGATATGGAGATTGATGGGGGAAGAGAGAGGTTGGAGAACGATGAGGTGGAGTGCATGATTGCGAACATGATATACAAGGTATTACCCCCTTTCCCTCCTCGCTTTTAACACACCAATAACCTAAACTCCCACCAGAACCTACTAAAAGGCTACATCTCCCGCACTCACGGCATCGTCGTCCTATCCAAAACCGGCGCTTTTCCCGGCACGGGCATCTAAACCCCAATTTACCCCTTTAACCTCTCAAACAACCCCAACCCAGCTCAATCAA